>TARA_B110000046_G_scaffold34755_1_pt1 | contig 23421 bp, 18 predicted proteins | sample TARA_B110000046 | Tara Oceans TARA_B110000046 (sample SAMEA4397157) | marine metagenome | biome: Polar Biome; feature: [DCM] deep chlorophyll maximum layer (ENVO:01000326); material: water (ENVO:00002006), including particulate matter (ENVO:01000060) such as... | depth 40 m
AGTACTGCCAATGTGGCTCTAATCTTGATTGATGTTCGTAATGGTGTGATAGAGCAGACCAAACGCCATGCAATAATATCTTCTTTACTACAGATACCACACTTAGTGGTGTGTATCAATAAAATGGATCTGGTTGATTACTCTCAAGAGCAGTATGATAAAATCAAAACTGAATTTGAACAATTCGCGAGTAAATTGGATGTAGTAGATGTTAGTTTTATTCCAATTTCTGCACTCAATGGAGATAACGTCGTAAGCAGATCAATGAATATGAGTTGGTATGAAGGATCTACTTTGATGTATTACTTAGAGAATGTGCATATCGCAAGTGATCACAATTTGATAGATAATAGATTTCCGGTGCAGTATATTATTAGACCATATAGTGACGAATATCATGACTACCGAGGATATGCGGGTAGAGTCGCTGGAGGCACCTTTTCAGTAGGAGACGAAGTAGTCGCTTTGCCTTCTGGATTTCATAGTAAAATTAAATCTATACAAGGGCCAAAGGGAAATCAGACAGATGCAATCCCACCTGAATCAGTGACAATCTTATTGGAAGATGATATAGACATCAGTAGAGGTGATATGATTGTAAGGCCTAACAATCAGCCAGAAGTAACACAAGACATAGATGTAATGATATGTTGGTTTGATAATAATAAATCTTTGTTGCTAAGGGGTAAATATGTTATTAGACATAGTACGCAAGAAGCGAGATGTATCATCAAAGAAATAAAGTATAAATTGGATATAGAAACACTCAGTAGAGATCAAGATAATTTAGAGATAAAAGTAAACGATATTGCCAGAGTGATGTTAAGATCTACCAAGCCTCTTTTCATCGATGCATATAAGCAAAATAGAATTACTGGAAGTATTATTCTTATCGATGAAGCTACTAATAATACAGTAGGAGTTGGGATGGTTGTTTGATAAGTTTTCCGTATTATAGAAAGATATAGTTTAGATATAAATTAAACAAAGAGACAATTAACAAGTAGGGATTAGCCCACTTTAAACAAATAAAAAATGAAAATAGCAGTAGTTGGATTAGGATATGTAGGACTGCCTTTGGCGGTAGAATTTGGAAAAAAACATATGACTGTAGGATTTGATATCAATCAAGCTAGAGTAAATGAACTGAATAGCGGAATAGATTCAACATTGGAAGTGGCTAATGAAGAGCTTAAGGAAGTGATAGCACCTACGCAAGACTATAACGATGATGGATTATTCATCACTACTAATCTAGAAGATTTAAAAGCGTGCAATTTCTATATCATAACGGTACCTACACCTACAGACAAAAATAATAGACCTGTACTCACGCCGCTAAAGAAGGCAAGTGAGAGTATCGGTAAAGTACTCAAGAAAGGAGATTATGTAGTCTACGAATCTACTGTTTATCCAGGAGCAACTGAGGAGGAATGTATCCCTGTATTGGAGCAAGTTTCTGGATTGAAATTTAACGAAGATTTCTTTGTTGGATATTCGCCAGAGAGAATTAATCCAGGAGATAAAAAACATACTGTTACAAAGATACTTAAGCTAACATCTGGATCTACTCCAGAAGCTGCTAAGGTGATTGATAATGTATATAAGACTGTGATTACTGCTGGGACTTATATTGCTTCTTCACTTAAAGTAGCAGAAGCGGCTAAAGTGATAGAGAATAGCCAACGTGATATCAATATCGCATTCGTCAATGAATTATCTAAGATATTCAATAAGCTAGGTATAGATACCCTAGAAGTGTTAGAGGCGGCAGGTACAAAATGGAATTTCTTGCCATTTCGTCCTGGTCTGGTAGGTGGGCACTGTATAGGTGTAGATCCATATTACCTCGCTCAGAAGGCACAAGAGGCCGGTTATCATCCTGAGATTATTTTAGCAGGAAGAAGATTGAATGATACAATGGGCAACTACGTCGCTAGTGAGATAGTTAAACTCATGATCAATAAGGATATCAAAGTAAAAGGTTCTAAGACGCTGATGCTGGGTATCACATTTAAGGAGAATTGTCCTGATATTCGCAATACTAAAGCGATCGACGTATATAAGGAGTTGGAGCAATATGGCACGACAGTATACCTATACGATCCATGGGCCAACCCTGCAGAAGTTAAGCACGAGTATGGTATCCACACTACAGATGATGCGGCTTCATTGGATGGTCAATATGACGCTGTAGTACTGACTGTAGCACACAAAGAATTCTTAGCTGAAGATGTAAAGAAATATCTCAAGCCAGGAGGAGTCCTGTATGATGTAAAAAGTATTCTACCTAAGGAACAAGTGGATGGAAGATTGTAGAGAAACATAGGTTCTTGTTTATGCGTTTATTCAAGTTCACTTCGCTCCTTTCGTTTATACGTTTAAGGTATCGTAGCGATAAACGCATAAACATTAGGACGCAGTCCATGATAACCTCATAAACATTAGGGCGCAGCCCACGCTAAACGCTTAAACATATTGAAGAGAAAAATATCTAAAATCAAGAACCAAGTGGAAGTAACAATACCGACAAAGTATGGCAACTTCCGTACAATAGCCTTTGCTTCTGATTCTAATGAGAAGATGCCCCACATGGCCTTAGTCCATCCAGACACAGATTTTTCTAAAATAGTCAATGTCCGTATACATTCCGAATGTATGACAGGCGATGTATTTCACAGTTACAGGTGTGAGTGTGGTGAGCAATTGGATTGGTCGATGCAGTATATACAAAAACACACTGGAGTCATTATTTATCTCAGACAAGAGGGAAGAGGCATCGGTATCATCAATAAATTACATGCATATGTGAAGCAAGATGAAGGATACGATACTGCAGAAGCCAATAAAGAATTAGGCTTTGGGTATGATGATCGTACTTATGAAGATGCAATTACTATTATTAGTGATTTGGGAATAGGAAAGGTAAATTTACTTACTAATAATCCAGAAAAAATTAAAGCTATGGATAATTGCACAATAAAGGTCATGAATAGAATACCAGTAGAAATAGAGCCACATTTTGAGAATTTGGATTATCTACGGACAAAAAAATATTTTTTTGGTCACAAACTTAATAAACTCAAGTAGGATAAATTGGCTAGAGCGCTTAGATACTAGGATTCTATTACATCTCTATAAAAGAAGAGAATACGAATCCTAATCAAAGAATATCAATATTGGATGCGTAGTGAGAAGTTACCTTTCATATAAGGAATTGACATTCTCTTCTTGGCATAATAGAGAATATACCAATCGAAATACTTTCTGCTTAGATAGTATAATTAATATTTAACAATTAATTTATGAGTAATACTAATTATAATCAGAACGACGAGGTTTCGTTAAAAGATCTCATCACACGGATAAAAGATTTTTTTAATGAGGTAATTAAGTACTGGTGGATTGTTAGTGCATTTTGTCTTGTTACTACGGCGGGATTTTTGTACAACCATTCGCAGCATGAAACTGAGTATGTTGCAAAACTACGATTCGTTGTTGAAGGTCAAAGTAGTCAAGCGGGTGGACTTAGATCTTTGCTTGGTACATTCGGTATCAAACGTGATGGAGGATTGAACCCTTATAAAATCATCAACGTGGGTAGATCTACTGATATACTTATAAAGGTATTGAATAAGAGTACCAAGGGATCTATTGTAGCCAACGAGATCATAGAAACTTATAATCTGAGGGAAGAATGGACCAATAAAGAAAATGATTTTACCAGTTATTCATTTCCCAATACACTTAACTTAGATGCTATGTCTTTGGATGATAAGAAAGTATTGCGAAATTTTTATAGTATGTTATGGGGTACCGAAAAAAACAGAGATGATTGTTTATCTACGATCGAACTGGATGAGAATACGGGAATTTACCTACTACAGACTAAATCATTGTCGGAAGAATTGAGTTTAGATATTACAAATGAAATTTATGACAACATTACGTATTTTTTTGAAACTGCGGTATTTGAGAATCAATTAAAATCAGCAAAAATACTTGAGCTGAAAGCAGATTCTATTAAGCAATTGAGAGAGTCGAAGGTGATGGAGTTGGCTAGGATCGGTGACTCGAGTAGAGGCCTATTTACACAGATGGGAAAATCCAAGCAAACATTGCTCAATCAAGAGGTCTTTGCCTTAGGGGCAGCATATGTCGAGATTTTGAAGAGTTATGAAATGACAGATGTTAACCTTAAGGATATGCAACCGCTATTTATGGTTATTGACGCACCTTATTCACCATTGTCAGCATCAACTTCTTCTTTGCTTAAGAGTTTGATTTATGGGTTCGTTCTAGGTGGATTTTTTGCAGGAATATTTATTATAATTAGGAAAGTTTATCGTGATACAATGGAAGCTTAAAAACGCCTTGTTGAGTATACTAAAATAAAGTACCCATTATATCTTTTATGAAATAATCTGGGACTTAAAGAAGAAATGTTAAGGACTATTCTAAGCATAGCTTAAAATAAAATAAGTAAAAAAAATTGATAGAAATTAAAAACGTATTAGTCACTGGAGGTGCAGGATTTATTGGAAGTAATATCGTAGCGACATTACTCGATGACGTGAGGGTAGGAAAAGTAAGGGTTCTCGATGATCTATCCAACGGCTATAGAGAAAATATTGTAGAATTTATGGGTCGTGATGACTTCGAATTTCTAGAAGGAGATATCAGAGATTATAATACTTGCTTAGCAGCTTGTAAGGGTATGGATCTGGTATCTCATCAGGCTGCCTTAGGATCAGTACCTAGATCTATAAAAGATCCTATTCTCACAGATTCAGTGAATACTGGAGGAACACTCAATATGTTTAATGCTGTGAAGGAAATGGGATTAGATAGAATCGTTTTCGCGGCTTCGTCATCGACGTATGGAGATAGCGAAGGATTACCTAAGATAGAGCATATTATCGGTAAGCCGCTTTCACCATATGCTATAACTAAGTATGTCAATGAGTTGTACGCAGATGTATTTGCCCTCAACTATGACTTTGAATATATAGGACTAAGGTATTTTAATGTATTTGGACCTAAACAAGATCCTAATGGCGCTTATGCAGCTGTAATACCATTATTCTTCAAAGCCGCACTAGAAGGTAAGGCTCCTGTAATGAATGGTGACGGATCGTATAGTAGAGATTTTACTTATGTGGATAATGCGGTACAGGCTAACGTACTGAGCCTTTTCGCTGACAAGACGGATGATCAAGAAACCAATCCCGTAAATCAAATATATAATATAGCCTACGGGCAAAGTACCACATTGCTGGAGCTGTGGCAATACATTCAAGATGCAGTGGACGTAAAATTAGATGCAGAGTTTGGTCCATTTAGAGTAGGGGATATTCCACATAGTTTAGCTGATATCAGTAAAGCACAAACCAGACTTGGGTACGAGCCGAAATTCGATGTTTCTGTGGGATTGAAGAATACATGTGAATGGTATAAAAAAGTACTATAGGGTTCTGTGAAATTATACTATAATTTTTCAATATCGGTACAAAAATATACAAAAAACAATAATGTCACTCATAAGATTAGTTGTAAAATTTATAAAATATTTTTTGATCGCCAAGAGAAATAATTGGAATTATCAATTATTGTTTGCTTGTGATATATATATATACCGCAATTCCTGCAACGACCAGAATGGGTCATCCAGTTGGTATAGTTATGAGCGATCTAGCGAAACTGAGAGATAATTGCACGATTGGAAATGGAGTTGTTTTTTTCAGAAATATTTCAATAAATTCTATCGTGTTCAATAAAGTAGAGTCGATAGTTAAAAATATGGGAAGTGTCGGTTAAGGATAATATTTCTACATTTCAGCTTAAGAAAAATTTCATTTACAATTTTATTTCTTTTGTTTTAACAGTAGGATTAGGATTTTATTTGGTTCCATTCATGCTCAAACATGTTGGAGTATTAGCTTATGGATATATTCCTATAGCAATGTTGGCGTTTGATTATATGAGTATAATTGTAGGGTCGATTAACGGTTCAGTTGCTAGATATATGGCTTATGCTTTGGGCGAAAACAAAATAAAGGATGCAAACGAAATTTATTCAAGTTCTTTTTTTTTAGTGCTTGCAATAGAATTATTATTACTTCCTATATTATTGTTGTTTACATTTAATCCGCACCTGATCGTCGATGTCGGAAATCCCGATTTAGTAAAGGAGATTAGTTATCTTTTTGGACTAACTTTTTTGGGTAATTTGTTGAGTTTTCTGAATGGTGTATTTGGTTCTTCACTGTATGCATACAATCGACTTGATCTTAGTCGAAAAAGAGATATGCTTAGGATAATAGTACGAGCAGTAGTTGTAATAATTGGATTTCAATTTTCGAATAGTCTTTTAATTGTTGGTTTTTCCAATTTTTTAAGTGGATTTGCAACAGTTATTTTTACTTTATACCACAAGGAAAGAATTGCAAACTTTTTAAAAATAAACACGAATTTTTCGTTCGGAATATTTAGATCTCTTCTTAATACTATATTTTGGTTGATGATTGGACAGTTAGGATTTTTACTATTTAATAAAGTTGAGTTACTAATCATCAATCGAATGATCTCACCAGAAGAAGCAGGTAAGTTTTCATTGATACTGCCATTGGTAAATGTGGTGATTACTGTAGGCAGTATGATTACAGTATTATTTGGACCTACTATAGTCTTTCTAGTAGCCAATAAAGAGTATGACGAATTAAGAACTAAGCTGAGAAAAGTAACTAAGTTTATAGCGATTTGTATAGGTGTACTATCTACAATATTGATATGTTTTGCTTCGGATATACTTTATTTATGGTTAGGGGATACATATAATAATTTACCCGTCGTTTTAAGTATTATAGTATTTAGCACAGCTTTAGTGATGATAGCTCGTATTACTAATACGGTATTTCAAGCTTATGATAAGGTTAAATATCCTGGTCTATTTACAATAGGCCTAGGTTTTATTAACATCATGACCCTTATCGGTATCACTTATTATTTTCATACAGGTATAGTGATGATAGCCATTATTGGTGGTTCATTTTTGATTCTACTCAATAATGTGTTTTTCCCATTACTCATGAATAATTTACTAAGTGGATCTGGCGTAATAGTGGCCAAGGAGTCAATGAGATTTGTAGCGATCGTTGCGCTTCCTTTTGCCTTGAGTCTATATCTGCATAGTTTGGGTATGGCACTAATATCACGAATAGGCATATTAGGTCTAACGACACTCTTGATTATATCAGTGCAAATAAGTAAGCAAGATATTATGGAATTTATCGCCATAATGAAGTCACGAAAAAATAATAAGTAGACCAGATGGGCAAATACAATAAATTTTGCTTTACCGCATTCGTTAGTGGGATAGGATATCAGAGATATATTCCATTGTTTCTGTATTCTATAGCTAAAGCATATCCAGAGCATGATAGTATAATATACTGTCAGGAAGCCTTAGATCCTCATGTATCCGTACAACTAGATCTGATCAAGCCAATATATAATTTTGAAATCGTAGAGCATTATCTATCAGATGTACAGGTTAAAGGCCAGAGGCTTAAAGCACTAAGGTGGATCATGATAGACGAGAGACTAGAGGCATATGAATATGTATATAATGTGGATATTGATATTTTTTATATAAAGGAGAGTCCTAGTCTATTAGATCAACATATCTCGCACTCTGAGTTGATTGGCATTCCTGTGAGTAATGTATATCGACCAGAATTTGTCATAGATAATTATAACATCATATCATTTCTAAAACGTATCTATCACAATGGAATAGTGGATGGTCTGAAGAGTCTTACACACACTAAGACTAAATCGATAAAAGCATCTGGATTACACTTCTTCAAGACTAAGGAATATTTTGAAGCTATTAGACCTTTTATTGCTAAGTACAGGGAGATTATTGAGAATCCGAAGTCTAGTTTTATTCATCATAAAGAAGGATTCCATAATGAAAGTGTACTAGCCGATCTGATGAATGATACAGGTATGGGAGCTAATATGCCTTACATAACTGATGAAGACCTTGCTCTCGATTATAGAGAATATAGACAGACATCATTCAGACCGCATCATGGAGTTCACCTGGGCATATTTATGTCTGATGCTGGAGTTACCGGATCTAAAAGTACCCTAGATCATGAAGTTTACAAATACTACTATAGAGAATATATTGGGCTAATAGAGAATGACCCAATTTGGTCTAAACTCTACACTATGTTGAGCCCAGAAGTACAATTATTATTAGACCGAATGGTAAACTACTATAATACTCACAAGGTATAATGGATTCATTAGATAGGACTTCTGCTATACTAGTAGGCTTGTTTTTTGCCTTCGTCTGCGTATTCAATAATGTAGAGGGAGCCAGTATAGTATCAAGGCTAATAGGCCTCAGTGTATTGCTTTGGTTTTTAGTCTATATGTCATTTAAACAGAGACTAAAGAGTAATCCAATGGTGATGTGTTATGCGCTCTTTGTAGGGTGGGCAGTACTTACCTATCCGTTATCCAAGTATCCGGGTTTGGCATGGGATAATATGTACACACAGATACAATTGTTTTTTATTACTCTAGCAGTCACCCAGATTATTAAATCTAAACGGCAATTGTTACTAGTGATTAATATATTTTTACTTTCTGCCTACGTTGCTATTGCGATGAATTATGCAGAGTTCATACACTCGATAGTATATAATATGACGGCCTCTAGACCATTAAGGTTTTCTGGTACTATTGGTAACGCCAATGGAGTAGCTCTTTATGGAATGCTAGTTAGCTTTTCGGTTATCATTGGGTTCTCTCTATCTAGAAAGTCATTAGTGCAGATGAGTCACTTATTTTTTTCCCTATTGATAGGATCAGGGTTCATTATACAATCTGGATCACGTAAAGGAATGCTTGGGTTAGTGATTATTTTTTTCCTGATAGGATATTATATATATAAGGCCAATGCGCATATTAAGTGGCTTAGAATAATTTTAATATTACTACCCCTAGTCCTTACAGCCTTCATGATCAATTTTTTTATCAATAGTCCATTCTTTTCAAGATTTGAGATGATGGCTTCTGGGAATGAATCGTCGATGATAGAGAGGTTATATTTGCTCCAGACGGCTTATAATGTATGGACTCAGGATACATATAATTTTTTGATAGGAGTGGGCTATGGTCAGTTTGTATTCTACAATAGAATTGGATTCTTATCTCATAACAGTATATCGGAAGCCACAGTTACTACAGGATTGATAGGGTTCCTTATGTATTTCAGTATATACATTTCGTTTGCCAAAAATATTTTTGCAATTAAAGTACCTAAGCATGCCACTACATTGCAGAAAATTCAGAAGGTAGTATTAATCATTATTTTAATTAATTATGTACTGTTCGAATTTTCGGCCATCATATTTAGAAGTAGATATATGCTACCATATCTTGGATTGGTGTCAGTATACGTGTTACATTTTAGACATGAGATTATGTCCATTCCACAGAAGAAGGGATTGATTAGTACGGTACCTACTACATGATCGATAAATATTTATTTGTAATAGATGATATGGGATCTGGTGGAGCACAACGTCAGATGTCGACTTTAGCTAGATTACTTGCTGATCGACGGTATAAAATTGACATCTTTCATTATTTTCCAGATATCTTTTATCAAGATACGCTAGACCATGATAACATCACTATGATCTATCATGCCAAGACGAGTAAAGTAGGTTTGGGTGTAATTAGGAAGTTATCTCATGTAATATCCGAAGGCGACTACAAAGTAGTGTTATCATTTTTGGCTACGCCTAATATGTACACAGTCATAGCTAACAAGTGGGCTAGTAAATCGACTAAAGTAGTTTTGTCTGAACGTACAAAAACCAATTTCGAAGGACTAAAATATAGACTCAAGAAATGGGTGAATAGTAATGCTGATTATCTTGTCTGCAACTCAATGCATGAGTCACAAAATTGGCTTAAGCATATAGGCCCTTTAATGGGTAAATCATCTTGTATATACAACTCTGTGGATCATGATAGATTTGATATGTATAATCGGACGAAGAAAGAAGTACTAGATATACTGGTAGTTGGAAGCATCAGTCCAGCTAAAAATGGACTCTTACTCATAGAGGCAATCCATCAATTACCCAATAAAAATATACGCGTTACTTGGGTAGGACAGAAAGAATATCATATACCTGAGAGAAAGGAGTATATAAAGAAAATGGAAAACGCCATAAGTACCTATCAACTAGATAATCAATGGACATGGGTCGAACCAGTACAAAATATAGAAAATTACTATGGTCAAGCAGATGTACTAGTACATCCATCTATCATTGAAGGTCTGCCTAATGTAGTGTGCGAAGGACTGAGTACAGGACTGCCAATTATTATTAGTAATGTACTAGATCATCCTATACTAGCGGACCATGGGCGTAATGGATTATTATTTGATGTAGAGCATGTATCAACTTTAGTTACTGCTATAGACCAGTATTACCAAATGGACCAATTAGCAAGAGATGCCCTAAGTAAGAATGCTCATACATTTGCTGTCAAAAAATTTAGCAATCAAAAATTTATTATGGATTATCTAAATGTATTTGATTCTTTATGAAGCTTATAACTAAACTAATACTTTCATTCCATAAGGGATACGATTACTTACTCATGGTATTATTCAAGAGCCTATTAGACGATTGTGGACAAAACGTAAGATTCTTTCCTACGAAATCTAACATACTTTATAAAAATATATCCATAGGAGATGATGTATATCTAGGACCTGGTGCTACACTTTCTGCTAGTGATAGTAGGATTGAGATTGGTAACAAAGTCATGTTTGGTCCCAATGTGACGATTATGTCTGGTGACCATAACATAACTCAGATTGGTGAGTATATGTATGATGTCGTCCACAAGTTACCAGAGAACGATCAGCCAGTATTTATAGAAGATGATGTTTGGGTAGGTACTGGTGCAGTGATACTAAAGGGGGTCACAATAGGCAAAGGATCTATAATAGCCGCCGGCTCGTTGGTTAATAAAGATGTAGAGAAATATACTATAGTAGCTGGTATTCCTGCTAAGTTTATCAAATATAGATTTGAAGACGACGACCTAGAAACAGACCGTAGAGAAATGTTGAGAAAGTCGTTAGAATTATATGGGAAGTAGGAAGAATGTGATATTCGTAGGTGGAGCTAGAGACTATCATGCAATGGATTGGTATCGTAATGCACAAGACGTTTGTCAAGACTGTAATCTATTATTTGCAGTCGATTTGATAGGTGGTGAAGGATTCGAAGTGATTACTAAAGATACGGATCAAATTATTGAATTGTTCATCATTGATAAGTATCTATTTAGGAATCAATCTAGTCTTGGAGATAAATGGCGTAATATATTTAAGTTGCTCGTGCTAGGTAAGCAAGCTCGTAAGCTCAAGGACGTCGCTAAGAAATATCCAAACAGTGTGTATCATGCACATGGCATGTATTACATGTTGATATGTATGTTAGCTGGAGTAGATTATATAGGTACACCTCAGGGTAGCGAAGTACTAGTACGTCCCCATAGGTCTAAGCTATATAGAAAGTATGCCGCTAAAGCACTAAGTGCAGCCAGAGCGGTGACAGTAGACTCTGTACGTATGGCAGATCAGGTCCAAGTGATATCAGGAAGAGAGGCCGTGATCATTCAGAATGGAGTAGATATCCCTGCTATATTGGAAATGATAGACGGAAGGGTACAACGTGATATAGTGTTTTCTCATCGAGGGTTTACACCATTATATAGAATAGATGAAATGCTTAAGGCAAGAAATGCTTCACTGCCCTCAGAGCCTATACATTTTGTATATCCATTTTGGGATGATACACATAAGTTAGAGCTAGATAAGCTAATGATATCTACTGATCAAGATCTTGGTCGAGTGCCTAGAGAAAAACTTTATGGTTTGCTCAATAGATCTAAATTAGTGCTGTCGATACCTATTAGTGATTCTTCTCCAAGAAGTGTATATGAGGCGATATTTAGTGGTGCGTGTGTAGGTATTAGACCTAATGCTTACGTAGATATATTACCTAGTTGTATGAAGGCAAGGATAATCGAATTGGACTTAGATAATCCTAATTGGTTCGCAGATGCACTCGCGAAGACTAAGGCTCTGAATGCAATACCTTATGAACCTTCTGCTGAAGCGTTAAGAGTATTTGACGAGAAGAAATCTATGCAATTATTGGCGGAAAAATTTTACTATTAAAACGTGAACAAAATTCAATTATAATAGGAATATGACAAAAAGAGCTTACCAAGTATGTAGTAGTTGTGTGATGGATACTACTGATTCCAAGATAGTATTTGACGATAAAGGCATATGCGACCACTGTAATACATATTATGAAGATATAAAACCTAACTGGCATACTGATGAGAGAGGAATGGCCCAGATGAAATCTACAGTAGACAGTATCAAGGCAGCTGGGAAAGGAAAAGATTTTGACTGTATTTTGGGCATGAGTGGAGGAGTAGATAGTTCATACCTATTACATCTAGCTGTGAAGGAATTGGGTTTACGACCCTTAGTATTTCATGTGGATGCAGGATGGAATTCTCAGCAGGCAGTAAATAATATTGAAGTGTTGGTAGACGGACTGGATTTAGATCTATATACTGATGTGATCAACTGGGAAGAGATGAAAGATCTTCAACTCGCTTACTTTAAATCTGGCGTACCACATATCGATACACCCCAAGATCATTCTTTTTTTGCCACTATGTATAAATTTGCAAGCAAATATAAGATCAACCACATATTGACGGGAGCCAATTACTCCACGGAGTGTATACGTAATCCTAAGGAGTGGATGTATTTCCAATCTGATGCAACGCAGCTTAAGGATATACATAAGCAACATGGTAGTATCCCACTAAATGATTTTCCTTTGACTAATATTTTATGGCACAAGGTATATCTTAAGTATATTAAGAAGATACAGATATTTTCTCCGTTAAATTATATGCCATATACAAAGAAGGATGCTGTTAAGTTATTGACTGAGACATATGGATGGCAGGAGTACCCACAAAAACATTTCGAATCCCGATTTACAAGATTCTATGAGAGTTATTGGTTGTTTGAGAAATTTGGTTTCGATGTGAGACGTGTACAATTTGCAAGTCTGATACTTACTGGGCAGATGACCAGAAAAGAGGCATTAGATGAACTAGAAAAACTTCCTTACGATAAAGATAATATCAAACATGACTTCGAATTTGTAGCCAATAAAGTAGGAGTAAGTGTGGACGAGCTGCAAAATTATTTTGATGGGCCTAATAAAACTTATAGAGACTATAAAAATCAAGAATGGATCTATGATTTTGGGGCTAAAGTGTTAAGAGGTTTGGGGTTGGAAAAAGGCGGAAAGAGATGATAGGATTGATTAATTATGGATCTGGGAATATACATGCCATAGCCAATATATATAAGCTATTAAATATTCCGTACTATCTTGTAGATAGCCCTAGTATGATTTCTAAAGCGGATAAGTTGATACTTCCGGGAGTAGGCGATTTTGATGAGACGATGAAGCTATTGAGAGAAAAGGGATTTACTGATTCGCTTAATGAATATGTAATAGATAAAGAAGTGCCTATACTAGGAGTATGTGTTGGAATGCAAATCTTATGTAATGGAAGTGAAGAAGGGAATGCTGTAGGATTTGGATGGATACCGGGATATACCAAGAAACTAGACGAAAGTAAATTAGACCACAAACCATACCTTCCACATATGGGATGGAATACAGTCGATAGAATTAAGGAATCTAATTTATTTGCGGATATCAGAGATGATAGAGGGTTCTATTTTTTACATACATATTATTTTGAATGTGAAGCTAAAGAAGATGTTCTAGGAGTAACTACATACGGAGATGACTTTGCTTCTGCAGTAAGACATAAGAATGTGTTTGGACTACAGTTTCATCCAGAGAAAAGTCATTTTAACGGCATGAAGATATTTGAAAACTATGCAAAACTGGATATGATATGCTAAGACCTAGGATTATACCATGTCTACTTGTACGTAAAAAAGGCTTAGTCAAAACTGAGAAATTTAAAGAGGGAAAATACGTAGGAGATCCAATTAATGCAGTTAAGATTTTCAATGAAAAAGAAGTAGATGAATTGATGATCATCGATATAGACGCTACTTCTCATAATACAGAACCAGATTTTGATCTAATAAAGAAAGTTGCACTGGAGTCTCGTATGCCATTATGTTATGGTGGTGGTGTCAAGACTGCAGATCATGTTAGACGTATTGTAAGTCTGGGCGCAGAAAAGGTCGCTGTTAGTTCTGTGGCATTGGAAAACATAAATGTGCTTAAAGAAATGTGTATCGCCGTAGGTAGCCAGAGTGTAGTAGTGGTTATTGATATAAAGAAAAAATTATTAGGTGGATATCAGATAGTTACACATAATGCTAAAAGGAGCAGTAAGAAAAAACTACTAGATTTCATCAAAGATCTCGATGAAATTGGAATAGGAGAGATTGTTATTAATTCTGTGGATAATGATGGCATGATGAAAGGCTATGATTTTAAATTGCTAGATCTAGTACGAAATAATACCAATACACCAATATCGATATTAGGTGGGGCAGGGCACTTAGATGATATACAGGAGGCAATTGATCGATATGGAATTATTGGCGCAGCAGCAGGCAGTCTGTTCGTATTCAAGGGAAAATATAAGGCAGTACTTATTAATTATCCCAGCCATGAGAAAAAAAGTAAGATAATTAATCAGTACTTATGATTCGCTGTTTAAGTTTTGGCATATTGGGTATTCTATTACTGACATGTTGTGGAGGTGCTAAGCATACAACAAGAAGTTGGATGGGCTACAACCCTTCCATTGAGGTTCGATCTACATCACCTTCGACATATGTGGAAGCTCGTGAAAGTGGATTGAATATCAATCCAAATAGTTATAAAAATTGGGACGACTGTTTTAAACAGAATCGTGGTGTAGCTATATTTAAATTGGCATCAGGAGATTATAACTCTTGGGGGAAAATTAAACCTGGAGCAATACATAGCAAATCGACAATTAGAAAAATTCTATTTAGACCAACAGGTACAAATCTAGTTCACCCTGTACATGCAGAAGGAAAAGCTATAATCAAAGGATTTAATTTCGTTACTGCTAGAAACTGGACACTTGAAGGATTAACCGTTCGTGGAGGAGCAACTAATTACATTCAACAAAACTCCGTCAATATTAAATTATTAGGAAGCCTAATCGAAGATATACCGAGTAATAATGCAATAAGAATAGTATCTAGCGATGATACGGTCATCAGAGATTGTGTGTTGCGCCTAAACCCAGATTTGACAGGAAGTGAATGCATAGCTATAACAATAAGCGCGTATAAAAATGAAGTTTCATCAAATACCCTCATCGAAAAAAATGAAATCTATAATTATACCGATGGCGTACAACTTTATTATAAGACTAGCGTGACAACAAGTAGACCTGTTCCAATGACAGGATCAGTTCCAGGTACTATTATAAGAGACAATGATATATACATTACCAAAGAGCTCTACTCTGTCTCGAATGGTTCTCAGTATGCTTGTGCGGAAAATGGAATAGATGTAAAAGTAGGAACAGATTCAGATCTAGAGAAAGATTGGGTTAGGATAAGTGGCAATCGATTATGGGGATTTAGAACAACGGCAAAGGATTGTTCTGATGGCTCTAGAGGTTCAGCCATAGTAGTGCATCAAAATGCGAAACACATTTTTATCGAGAACAATTTTATTTATGATAGTTCACGAGGTATATCAGTTTTGGGAAAAGTGTCTGGCACGAGAAATAATGGAACAAAAGAAGTATTGATTTTCAACAACTTCATTTCTACCTTATATGGAGGAGAAAATGATAGTGGCTATGGAATGGTGATTAGAAATGAGAAAGTGTATGTTTTGTACAATACATTTAATACAATTCCGCGACTTATAAGTATATATGGATCACCTATAATAAAGTATAATATATTTAGAAATATTGATAAAAGTGCAAGTACAAGTCAAGGTATACCTTTATGGTTTAAACATAATTCTTGGGTGAACATTAAAAAACTTAAAAACCTAAAATTGTATAACAATTGTATTAGTGATGGTGTAAGACGAACAAGTACTAAAAGTTTGCAGATGAAGGTTAAGAGAATTACTGGTCCATCCAATATAATAATACAAAATGGGCAATTGAAGAACGATGTAATGCTTGAAAGCAATTGTAACTGTGATCTCTCAGTACTAAGTTCGCATTGGTGGTATGAAGAAATAAATAATAAATTAGGGCAATCAAATAAATAGATGAAACAAATAATCCAAGACCTAAAGTCTGGCAACACTATATTAGAAGAAGTACCTGTACCCAATCTAAAGTCTGGACACTTACTTATCAAAACACATAGAACATTGGTTTCACTTGGTACTGAAAAGATGCTCGTGGATTTTGGAAAAGCTAACTATATTCAAAAGGCACGTCAGCAGCCAGAAAAGGTAAAGATGGTGCTTAATAAAATAAAATCAGACGGGTTACGACCCACTCTTGATGCTGTATTCCGTAAACTTGGTGAACCGCTACCTTTAGGATATTGCAACGCAGGTGAGGTAGTAGCAGTAGGGAATGGTGTAAAAGAATTTGCTATAGGAGATCGAGTAGTTAGTAATGGACAACATGCGGAAGTGGTGTGTATACCAGAAAACCTCGTAGCCAAAATTCCTGATGGAGTTAGTTATGAAGATGCAGCATTCACAGTAATAGGAGCAATAGGCTTGCAAGGGATAAGATTGATAAATCCGACTTTCGGAGAGACGGTTGTCGTTACTGGATTAGGTTTGATAGGTCTTATTTCTACTCAGATTCTAATAGCTAATGGATGTAAAGTGATTGGTTTAGATTTCGATCCAGTAAAAGTAGCATTGGCCAAAAGTTGGGGAGTAGATGCATACAACGCTGCTGATTCTGATGTGGTAGCCACTGTTGAAAGTCTAACTAATAGTATTGGTGCAGATGCAGTATTGATTACTGCTTCTACTAAGAGTAATGATGTTATTTCTGAAGCTGCACAGATGAGTAGAAAGAGAGGGCGAATTGTATTAGTGGGTGTTATAGGCTTAGAAATGCAACGTTCTGATTTTTATGAAAAGGAATTAAGCTTTCAAGTTTCATGTAGCTACGGGCCTGGTAGATATGATAGCAATTATGAAGATAAAGGAATGGACTATCCAATTGGATTAGTTCGTTGGACAGAGAAGAGAAATTTCCAAGCGATCTTATCAGCTATCCAATCAGGTAGTATCAAAGTACAACCGTTAATTACCGAAAGGGTAGCGCTCGATCGTTATCAAGAGATTTATGGTGATATGTCGAAGAAAGGATCTATTGCTTCTATTATGAAATACTCTACAGAAGTAAATGTTAATCAAAATAATGTTGAACTTATTAGCAATAGTAGTTCACCTTCTAAAGGCCAAATTGGAATAATTGGTGCTGGAAATTTTACAAGTGCTATGATAGTACCTATGTTATCGAAGTTGAAGGCAAATCTAAGATATATAGCTTCTTCCAAAGGACTTTCAAGTACTACTTTAGCAAAAAAATATAAGATATCAAACAGTACGACTGATGCGAATGTAATTTTTGAAGATAATAATGTCGATGCTGTTATAATTACCACTAGACACAATCAACATGAAAGTCAAGTGATCAAAGGCATTCAATCTGGAAAACATGTTTTCGTGGAAAAACCACTGGCGATTACTTATGATGGATTAGACAGAATTTTAACGGAATACCAAAAATCAGATAAATCATTAACAGTTGGTTTTAATAGAAGATTTTCTCCATTCACCCAAGAGGCCAAAAAATTAATCGGAAATGATGGACATTCTATCAATGTAATCGCCACTATGAACGCAGGAGCTATACCATCGGATCATTGGGTGCAAGATATCGAAGTTGGTGGAGGTCGTATCATTGGAGAAGCTTGTCATTATATAGATCTTATTACATTTCTGACCGGTAGTTTAGTAGAAGAAGTAATAGTCAATGCCCAAGGAATTCACCCGCAATCAGATACTGATAATATGAGCATCTTGTTGAAATATAAAAATGGATCACAAGGTGTCATCAATTATTTTTCAGACGGACACAAATCATACGCGAAGGAAAGAATTGAAATTTTTGATCAAGGCAAAAATATTGTAATTGATAACTTTAGAAAATCAGAATACTTTGGTTATAAGTCAAGCGGTATGAAGAAGACTCAAGATAAAGGACATTATAATCAATTTAATAAATGGAATGATATGATCACTAATGGTGGTGATGCAATTATTCCTATTGAAGAAATCATGAATACTAGTAAAGCGAGTATCGCTTGCATTGAAAGCCTAACTTCTAGACAATGGGTAAAAATATAATTGCGGCTTGTTAAACTCTTTTCTCAAATACTATCACACACTTAAATACTTGAAACCAATTCAGGTATATTATCAATTAAAATATAGGGGAAGAAAGGCCATAGGTTATAAAAGTAAAACTCCAAATGTAAAATTTTTTCCTAAAGCATTTCAATGGGATAATGTTATAAAACCTAAAATTTTGTGGAATGGAATTTCCAATTTTACTTTTTTGAATTTATCGAGATCGTATGATGAGTTAATAAACTGGAACGATGCATCTCATGGTAAGTTGTGGACATATAATTTGAATTATTTTGAATTTTTGTTACAGTCAAACATATCAAAGGAAAAGGGGTTAAGAATAATTTCAAATTATATAAACAATTATTTCAATCTTATAGATGGTAAAGAACCATATCCGACTTCACTTAGATTAATAAATTGGATAAAATTTATTAATCAATATGAAATTGACAATGATTCTATCGTTCAGATTATTGGTCAAGATGCGTATAGATTGTTAGATAATTTGGAGTTTCACCTATTAGCTAATCATCTATTAGAAAATGGTTTTGCATTGTTATTTGCTGGAATCTATCTTCAGGATGATAAAGTCATAAAAAAAGGAAGGCAAATAATTAGTAGCCAGTTAGAAGAGCAAATTTTGAACGACGGTGCACACTATGAACTTAGTGCTATGTATCACCAGTTAATGTTGCATAGAGTACTTGATAGTGTTCAATTACTTAGAGCTTCCAGTCGAGAAAAATCTTTGTTAGAATTATTAGAAAGTACGGCAGCAAAGATGTTGGCTTGGTTAAACGCAGTGACATTTGATGACGGATCGATACCATTAGTAAATGATGCTGCCCAATGTGTAAATGCAAGTACTGCTGAATTAGCCGACTATGCGCAACGATTAAATATTGACACTCCAACAATACAACTTAAAGAATCTGGGTATAGGAAAATTACTAAGACTAAGTATGAATTGTTTTTAGACGTGGGGGATATAAAACCTACATATCAACCGGGACATGCACATGCTGATACATTTAGTTATTTGATTTGTTCTGATGAAAAGCCTTTTGTAGTTGAAGCAGGTACAAGTACATATGAAAATAATATTAGAAGGAAATATGAAAGAAGTACAGCAGCACATAATGCTGTCGAATTAAAAGGTGTAAGTAGTAGTAAGGTTTGGTCAAGCTTTAGAGTTGCACAAAGAGCTAAAGTTAATATCATTGATGAAAGCTCAAGTAAGATCTCCGCAAGGCACAATGGTTATAACATCTTTGTTTCTCGTGATTGGAACTACCAAGAAACTTTTCTTGAAATTAATGACACCCTGGAAACACCAGCGCTGGAAGCAATCTCTTATATACATTTTCATCCGGAGATATTGATAATGTCTAGTAGTTCTAATACTTTAGTTACAAATAGAGGAGAGATAAATTGTAGCGGTCATTCACATATGGAAATATCTGATTATGGTTATTCTGATGAATTTAATAAAGAGGTTTCTGCTAAAGTACTTTTGATTTACTTCAGTCAATCACTAATCACGAAATTTATTTTTTAGAGTTTTGAATATATTATTTCTTTCAGACAATTTTCCTCCAGAAGTCAATGCGCCGGCTACTCGTACATATGAACATTGTATTAGATGGGTTGAGCAAGGTGTTAAAGTAACTGTAATAACTTGTCAACCTAATTTCCCAAAAGGTAAGATATATGATGGATATAAAAATAGAATATATCAAAAGGAAGTAATTGATGGAATTACTGTGATTAGAGTTTGGAGTTTTATTGCTCCTAATAGTGGATTCTTCAAAAGGATTTTAGATTTTGTTAGTTACGCAGTAATGGCCTTTATAGTTGGTCTTTTTCAAAAATGTGATCTAATTATCGGTACGAGCCCACAATTTTTTACAGCGGTTTCTGCTAGGATGTTATCATTTTTAAAATGGAAACCTTGGGTCATGGAGGTTAGAGATCTTTGGCCAGAATCAATTGCGGCAGTTGGAGCATTAAAAAAGTCTTCCTTTTCATATAAATTTTTATCGAGAGTAGAACGTCACCTATACCTGAGTGCTGATACTATAATTCCTGTTACTAATGCATTTAAGAATTATATGGTAGGCCTTGGTATTAATGAGAATAAAATTCGAGTTGTAACTAATGGGGTAGAAAGGTCTAAATTTATGGCCGGAGATAAGGATATAGAATTGCTGCGTGAGCTCAAATTAGAAGAAAAATTTGTTATTGGTTATATTGGTACACATGGAATGGCTCATGCTTTGAATTTTATCGTAGAAACAGCAAAAGAAATAACTGATGATAGAATTCATTTCGTTTTACAAGGTGATGGTTCTGAGAAAAAAAAATTACAGGAAAGAGCTAGAGAATTGAATCTTAATAATCTTACCTTTTTACCTTTTGTTGCTAAAGACGCAATAAGAAGATATATTAGTATTCTAGATGTCGCATTGGTAAATTTGAAAAAGAGTGATACTTTTAAAACAGTAATTCCGTCAAAAATATTTGAGAATGCAAGTATGCTTAAGCCAATTTTACTTGGCGTTGAAGGTGAGTCCAAGGAAATTATATTGAAGTACAATGCTGGTTTATGTTATGAGCCAGAAAATAAGGAATCCTTGAAGCTAGCGATTAAGAATATATCGCATTCAGAAATTTATAAGGAATTTCAATTAGGTTGTAGTGAGTTAGCAAATGATTACGATAGAAATAATCTCGCTGATGAAATGTTACAAGTAATTAAGATTTTGAAATAATAAAAAGAAAATAAATGAAAAGAATAGACATCATAGCCGGAGCAAGACCCAATTTCATGAAGATTGGCCCTATCATTCACGCAATTGAAAGATATAATACGACTGATGATCAAAAGATTGAATATAGACTGATCCATACAGGTCAACATTATGATAAAAAAATGAGTGAAGATTTTTTCACTCAATTGAATATTCCAGAGCCACATATCAATTTGGGTGTAGGATCAGGAACGGCGGCTACGCAGACAGCTAATATCATGATGAGATATGAAGAGGCTGTGAAAGAGTGGAAGCCACAATTGTGTATTGTGGTAGGTGACGTAACGAGTACTATGGCTTGTGCTATAGTAGCTAAGAAAGAGTGGATTAAAGTAGCACATGTGGAAGGAGGTATACGATCTAATGACGAGAAAATGCCAGAAGAGATTAATCGTATGGTAACCGATAGTATCACAGATTATTTCTTTACAACGACGGCTCTAGCAAATAGTAATCTGGCCGCTTTGGGTCATGGTGAGGAGAAAGTATTTTTTGTAGGTAATACTATGATAGATAGCTTACTTGGAAATATGGAGAGATTGATACAACCACCATTATGGGAGGAGAATAATTTGGAGAAGAAGGAGTACTTGGTAATGACCTTACACAGACCTTCTAATGTAGATGGTTACGAAAATCTCAGAACATTATTATCATTAATAAATGATAATGTAGGAGACAAGAAGGTTGTATTTCCAATGCACCCAAGAACCAAGAAGATGTTTGATCAACTTAAGATTTCTTTTGATAAGTTGATAATTACTGGACCTATGTCTTATTTGGAGTTTATCTATATGATAAAGCATAGTGCAGGTGTCGTTACAGACTCTGGCGGAATCACAGAAGAGACTACAGTTTTAGATGTGCCTTGTATGACACTTAGAAATAGTACGGAGAGACCCGAGACTGTTACTATGGGTACCAATGAAATAGTTGGTACTGATCCGAATAACATTGTTCCCTATCTGCAAAAATTAATTGCCGGCGATTGGAAGTTAGGCGCAATACCCGATTTATGGGATGGGAAGACAGCGGATAGGATTGTGGACATCGTAGCGAACTTATAATAAGTAGAATTAAGTATGTCAGAAAAAAATAACAGATACATAACCATAATGGCCGGCGGAGTCGGTTCAAGATTTTGGCCTGCTAGCACAGAAGATACACCTAAGCAATTTCTTGATATCCTTGGTGTAGGGAAAAGTCTGTTGAGACTAACCTTCGAAAGGTTTCTCAACCTAGTACCTGCGGAGAGAATATTGATCGTAACCAATAAGAAATATAAAGCCTTAACTCAATTTCATCTGCCGGAGCTTCCGGAAGAAAATATCCTCTGTGAGCCCAGTCGAAATAATACTGCACCTTGTGTAGCATATACGGCATTACGATTAAGAGCGGCCAATCCAGATGCCGTATTTGTCACCGCACCTTCGGATCATATAATATTAAAGGAAGAGGCATTCTTACAGAAGATAACGGAAGCATTTGACTATGTAGAGTCCAATAATGCTATTGTCACGTTAGGCATACAACCTACAAGACCAGACACTGGTTACGGTTATATAGAAGTAGCGGATACTGATCATGCTGAGTCAAAGAAAATATATAAAGTTGCATCTTTCAAAGAGAAGCCCAATGCGGATATAGCTCAGAGCTATTTAGACGCAGGTAACTACCTATGGAATGGTGGAATATTCATTTGGAAGGCAGAAGACCTAATCAATTCTTTTAAGTTGAATGCTCCAGATATCATCAACGTGCTGACAGAGGACGAATCAAAATTCGCTACTCCTGATGAGCAATCATACATAGATCGTGTATATCCTAATACGCCAAGTATCTCTGTGGATTACGCTATCCTTGAGAAAGCTGATAATGTATATACCATTCTAGCTGATATCGGATGGAGCGACTTAGGTACATGGAATAGCTTGCATGCATTCCTGGATAAAGATCAGAATCTCTCCGTAACGATAGGAGCAAACACACATCTAATCGATACAAAGAATACAATCGTTAGATCTGATAGTGCAAAAGTGGTAATTATCAAGGGCTTAGACGAGTATATAGTTGTGGAC
>TARA_B110000046_G_scaffold137350_1_pt1 | contig 23416 bp, 20 predicted proteins | sample TARA_B110000046 | Tara Oceans TARA_B110000046 (sample SAMEA4397157) | marine metagenome | biome: Polar Biome; feature: [DCM] deep chlorophyll maximum layer (ENVO:01000326); material: water (ENVO:00002006), including particulate matter (ENVO:01000060) such as... | depth 40 m
GATACCTTAACCTTTGATTTTGCAAACCCTAGTCCTAACAATCAAGCTCTGAATTTTTCAAATACTTATGATGTTATATCTATTTTTTTTAACTTTAACGTAGTTCCTTCAGCTATTGAAACGTACTATTTAGATAACATATCTTTTGGTCAATTGATTACAGGGGTTTCAGAATATAATGCTAATCCAACATTTTCTGTTTACCCTAATCCGGCGAATGATGTTGTTACAATTGATGCTACTTTATTGAATAAAGGGAATCAAGTAATAGTAACAAATGCTGTAGGACAGATTGTATTACAAAAGAATGTTTCAGTGATTGATAACAAGTTGAACGTATCAAACTTTGAGAATGGAGTTTATTTTATGATTCTATCTTCTGAATCAGGAACGAAGACTTCTAAATTCATGGTTACGAAATAAGAATTAACATAAAGTTATTTCAACGGAAAGAAGCCTGCATCAAATGATGCGGGCTTTTTTTTTATTGTTAATGAAAAAGAATTATTTCAATAAAAACAAAACTAACTTTTGACCATTTTTGTAAGTAGATGAGTCAACTTCTATCTACATCCATCGATTATCTGAAAGGCGTTGGGCCAAAACGCGCAGAAATTCTAGCTACGGAATTGGGCGTTCGCACCTATGGAGAGTTATTACATCACTTTCCATTTCGCTATGAAGATAGGACCAAGTTTTATAAAGTTTCGGAGGTAAATGGAAATTTACCTTACGTTCAATTGGTAGGCGAAATTGTCCATGTTGAAGAGATAGGAATTAAGTTTAAAAAACGGCTGGTTGCTAAACTGAGAGATGAAACAGGTACGATAGAGTTGGTCTGGTTTAAAGGTGTCGCTTATTTTGCCAAGAATTTAAAGGTTGGAGAGAAGTACGTTGTGTTTGCAAAACCAAACGAGTACAATCGTAAAGTAAATTTAGTTCACCCCGAAGTTGAGACATTAATTGAATTTAAGAATTCGGTTCAGTCCAAACTTCAAGCAGTGTATCCTTCTACAGAAAAGCTTTCGAAGTTTGCATTGGGATCTAAAAATATTTCCAGACTATTAAAAACTCTATTACCTTATTTAAAATACAAGTTAGAAGAGAATATTCCAGCTGCGGTTGTAAAAGATAACGGATTATTGGATCGAGAATCGGCTATGTTTAACATTCATTTTCCCACCTCGGTTGAATTGCTGAAACGATCAATTACACGAATTAAATTCGAGGAGTTATTCATGATTCAGCTAGAATTGCTGAAACTTAAATTAGTGAACTTAAAGAAATCTCAAGGTTTTGTTTTAGGCGAGATTGGCGAAAAGTTTAATGGTTTTTATTCTAACAACTTACCCTTCAAATTAACCGGTGCGCAAAAACGAGTGTTGAAAGAGATTCGAATCGATTTGAAACGAGGTAAACAAATGAATCGACTGTTGCAAGGTGATGTTGGTAGTGGTAAGACGATAGTTGCTTTAATGTCCATTTTAATGGCGCTGGACAACGGCTTCCAAGCTGCGTTAATGGCGCCAACTGAGATTTTAGCTACACAACATTACGAAGGTCTGAAAGAGTTGTTGGAAGGGATGGATGTTGAAGTGCAATTGTTAACAGGTTCGGTAAGGGTAAAAAAGCGAAGAGAGATTCATGAAAAATTAGAAAACGGAACATTAGATATTTTAATAGGCACACATGCGCTGATTGAAGATAAAGTGAAATTCAAAAACTTAGGAATAGCTGTTATTGACGAGCAGCATCGTTTTGGGGTGGCGCAGAGGGCAAAGCTGTATAAAAAGAACACGATTCCTCCACATGTATTAATCATGACGGCAACACCAATTCCGAGGACTTTAGCCATGACACTTTATGGTGATTTAGATATTTCTGTAATTGACGAACTACCTCCGGGAAGGAAAGAAATTCAAACTCTACATTGGTATGAGAATAAGCGGCTACACTTGTTTGGCTTTATGGAGGGGGAAATTGCAAAAGGTCGACAGGTTTACATTGTTTATCCTTTAATTGAAGAGTCTGAGAAGTTAGATTATGCTACTTTGGAGGAAGGATACCAACATATTTTTAAACGGTTTCCGGCACCTAAGTACAAAGTGAGCATTGTACATGGTAAAATGAAAGCTGCTGTGAAGCAATTTGAAATGGATCGTTTTGTGAACGGAGAGACAGATATTATGGTTTCAACAACTGTTATCGAAGTAGGAGTGAACGTGCCAAATGCGTCGGTTATGATTATTGAAAGTGCCGAACGATTTGGATTGTCTCAATTGCACCAATTACGAGGTAGAGTTGGACGCGGCGCTGAGCAGTCGTACTGCTTGCTAATGACCGGGAATAAGCTTTCTAGTGATGGTCGACTTCGAATGAAAACCATGACTGGAACAAATGATGGGTTTCAGATTGCCGAAGTAGATTTAAAGTTAAGGGGCCCCGGAGATTTGCGTGGAACTCAACAAAGTGGAACACCTATAGATTTAAAGTTGACGAATTTAGCAACGGATGGAGAGTTAATTGAGAAAGCCAGAAATGCTGCACATCAAGTCTTGGAGAACGATGCTAATTTAGAGCAACAAGAGAACATGGGTTTGCTGACCTATTTAAGGGAAAAGAATAGAGGAAAAATGAACTGGAGTAAAATATCGTGATGGAGTTTAATCAAAAAGGATCATTAAATGAGCACAAGGCTGCTATTTATGCATTATGTGAAGGGGAAGAGGGGCATGTTTTTTATTCAGGAGGTTCGGACCGTTTTGCAATTAAGTGGAATTTAAAGCTAATGGAAGCTGAGAAGGTTGTTTCCAAGTCGCCCACTACCATTGTTAGTTTGTGTTATTTGAAAGCTCAAAACATTTTACTAATTGGTCAAATTGAAGGGGGCGTGCATGTAATTGATTTAATTCAAAACAAGGAGATAAAATACCTTAAGGTGCACAAAGGATATATTTTCGACATTCAATTTATTAAAGAAAAGGATGAACTTGTATTTTCTTCAGGTGATGGAAGCATTAGCATTTGGTCAGCAATTGATTTTAAGCTTTTATTTCAAACGCAAATAGGAAAAGGAAAAAATAGAAAAGTTGCGTATTCTCCTAAAAGGAATGAACTTGTAGTTGCATCGGAAGATGGTTTTGTTCAGGTATTGAATACGGAAGATTGGAGTGAAAAATTTGTAATAAGTGGGTTAGAGTCAGGCGCCAATAGTTTGTGTTATTTAAAAGAAAAATTAATCATTGGTACTAAAAATGCACACTTACATCAATTTGACTTAAAGACAAATATAAAAGAAGAGGGCATAGCGGGTCATAATTGGGCTGTTTATGATTTAGTATACAATGAAAATTTAGACTTGCTAGCATCAGTAAGCCGAGATAAAACAGTTAAAATTTGGAATCCAGACACCTTGGCAGTATTAAAGCGTTTCGAAGGATTTAAAGATCGAGCACATAGTCACTCGGTTAACGCAGCAATTTGGACAAGCTATAACAATTACTTAATTACGGCGGGAGATGATAAGGTTATTCGAATTTGGGAATGCCAAGTTGAAAATACTGAGTGAAGAATTACAAATGGTTTAATTGGCAATTAATAACCGACAATTGAGAATTGAAGATTAACTTTGCAGACCTAAATAGTACCGCATGAAAATTTCTTACAACTGGCTTCAGAATTACATTCAAACAGATTTGACTATTGATAAAATATCGACTATTTTGACCGATATTGGGCTTGAAGTTGAAGGCATAGAGGAAGTAGAGTCAGTTAAAGGCGGATTAAAGGGATTGGTTGTTGGAGAAGTAATGAGTTGCAAGCAACACGAGAACGCAGATAAACTGAAAGTAACAAAAGTGAATGTTGGTGCTGCAGAATTATTAGATATTGTTTGTGGAGCGCCAAATGTTGCTGAAGGTCAGAAGGTAATTGTGGCAACTGTTGGTGCCGTTTTATACGACGAGGAGAAAAGCTTTAAAATCAAAAAATCAAAAATACGAGGAGAAGTTTCTGAGGGAATGATTTGTGCTGAAGATGAGATTGGTTTAGGATCTTCTCATGATGGAATTATGGTATTGGATCAAAATGCTGCAATTGGAACTCCGGCATCAGAGTTCTTCAATCTAAGCTTAGATACAGTTTTTGAAATCGGATTAACACCAAACAGGATTGATGCTGCATCACATTATGGAGTAGCAAGAGACTTAGCAGCGTATCTAAATTTGACAAGTAAGCATGAGTTAAGGTTACCGGATGTAACTGAATTCAAAGAGGGTTCATCAAATTCAATTGCTGTAGAGGTGAAAGATGCAAGTCTTGCTCAAAGATATTGCGGTGTAGAAATTAAGAATGTGAATGTTCAAGCCTCTCCTAATTGGTTGCAAAATAATTTGAAAGCAATTGGTTTGAATCCGATTAATAATGTTGTAGACATTACCAATTATGTTTTACACGAATTGGCACAGCCATTACATGCATTTGATTTAGATAAAATTTCAGGAAATAAAGTAGTCGTTCAATGCGCAAAAGAGCCTATCAAGTTTACAACATTGGATGGAGTAGAACGAGAATTGTCGAATCAAGATTTGATGATTTGTGATGGGGAAAAGCCAATGTGCATTGCCGGTGTTTTCGGTGGAGCCTCTTCGGGTGTATCAGAAGGTACTACCTCAATTTTTTTGGAGTCAGCTTATTTTAATCCGGTGAGTGTTCGGAAAACTGCAAAACGACATGGGTTAAATACAGATGCTTCTTTCCGTTTTGAAAGAGGAATTGACCCTAATATAACGCTATATGCTTTGAAACGGGCTGCACTTTTAATCCAAGAAATTGCAGGCGGAGAAATTTCTTCAAAGATTATTGACTTATACCCCGAGCCTATAGAAGATTTTACAGTTGAGCTGACTTATAAAAAGGTAGATAGTTTAATTGGTAATGCCTTGCCAAAGAGTATAGTAAAAGACATCCTTAAGAATTTAGACATAAGGATTTTAAAAGCGGAAGGAGATCATTTAACGCTTCAGGTGCCTGCTTACCGAGTAGATGTGCAGCGAGATGTTGATGTAATCGAGGAGATTATTCGAATTTACGGATATAACAATGTTGTATTGCCCAGTTTTATGAAGTCTAATTTGACTCCCAACCCTAAAGTTATTCCACATAAGGTAGAGAATACTGTTGCTGACTTATTGAGTAGTGTGGGTTTTGCAGAAATATTCAATAATTCCTTAACCAATCCTTCATATTATGCCGATGCTACTGAGCTAGTAAGTATGGTAAACCCTTTGAGCAAGGAAACAGAAGTTATGAGAGGTTCAATGCTTTACGGTGGCTTGGAATCGATAGTCTACAACCAAAAGAGGAAGCGTAAAAATCTAAAATTCTATGAATTTGGATCAACGTACAAAACATTGGGAGATTCAAAGTTTGAAGAAACTAAAAGGTTGGGTTTATGGCTTAGCGGGAATGTTCAAGAAGAGAGTTGGGAAGAAAAGTCAGAATCGACAGATTATTACGACTTAAAACAAAGAATAGAAGGAATTTTACAGCGCGTGGGTATTGAAAAGTATAAGTTGGAAATTAGCGAAGACTCCAAGTTTGAATATTCTACGTCCTTTACAAAAGGAAAGTTCAATTTGGTGACATTTGGTAAAGTAGCGACTTCAGAAATATCCAAATTTGGTGGTAAAAATGAGGTCTTTTTTGCAGCGTTCAATTGGTCAACTGTTCTAAAGTTAATAAGTGGAAAAGAAGTTCAATACAAACCTGTAACTAAGTTTCCTGCGGTACGAAGAGATTTAGCTTTGTTAATAGATGAATCTATTGGTTTTGATGAGATTAAAACCATCGCGAAAAAAGTAGAACAACGATTGCTAAAAGAAGTCAACTTGTTTGATGTCTATGAAGGTAAAAACCTGGCATCCGGGAAGAAATCATATGCTGTTAGTTTCACTTTTCAAGATGAACAGAAAACACTAACAGATAATTACATTGATAAAATCATGGACAAAATGATTTCATCAATGAAGACTCAATTAGGAGCAGAATTGAGGTAGTAGTTAAGTTACTACTGAAGTAATCTTTTCTGCTAATTCTCTATCTTTCGCAGTTATCGTGTTGCCTTCATCGTGCGTTGCTAGCCAAATTTCAACGATATTGTAAACGTTTTTCCATTCAGGATGGTGATTTGTTTTTTCTGCTAATAATGCTACCTTGCTCATAAATGCCCAGGCTTCAATAAAATTTTTGAACTTGAATTTTTGATAAAGGCAATTGTCTTGTTCTTCCCAGTTTTTCATAAGCTTATTTCTGTATAACATAGTTAACAATTATATTGGGAATTGCAGTATTCGATAATCTGATAGAGTTTGTCTATTCAACTTTAAAGCATTTTTTATTAGGTATACTAGCTTGTTAAGCGCCAAAATGTCACATATAGTTCATTGGCACATCCTTTGAAAATGCAATTAATATAATAAATAACATTCAAAAATTAACACATTATGGCAAAAGGACAGATTAACGTTCAAACGGAGAATATCTTTCCAATTATCAAGCAATTTTTATATTCTGATCAGGAGATATTCTTGAGAGAGTTGGTTTCGAATGCAACTGACGCAACTCAGAAATTGAAAACATTGAGCAACATTGGTGAAGTGAAGGGCGACATTGGTGAAACGCAAATGGAAGTGAAGATCGATGAGAAAGCTAAAACACTTACTTTTTCTGATCGTGGAATTGGAATGACGGAAGAAGAAGTTGAAAAATATATCAATCAAATTGCGTTCTCAGGAGCTGAAGAGTTTGTTGAAAAGTACAAAGACAAAGCAAGTGTAATCGGACACTTTGGATTAGGTTTCTACTCTTCATTTATGGTAGCTGATAAAGTTGAAATATTTACTAAGTCTTATAAAAAAGGTTCTAAAGCGGTGAAGTGGGAGTGTGACGGAAGTCCAAACTTTACCTTGGAAGAAGATGATACAAGAAAAGAAAGAGGAACTGATATTGTACTGCATATCTCAAAAGATTCTAAAGAGTACTTGGGAGAGTTTAAGATTAAAGAACTACTCGACAAGTACTGTAAGTTTATGGCAGTGCCAATTAAGTTTGGTACAAAAGAGATTAACGATCCAGATCACGAGCCAAAAAAAACCACTGATAAAGATGGGAAAGAAACTACTGAAGATCAGAAGAATATAACAGTTGATAACGTAATTAACAACCCAACTCCTGCGTGGACGAAAGCTCCTGTGGATTTAACAGACGAGGAATACAAAGATTTTTACCGGGAGTTGTACCCAATGAACTTTGAAGAGTCGTTGTTTCATATCCACTTGAATGTAGATTATCCATTTAACTTAACAGGTATATTGTACTTCCCTAAGTTAAAGAAAAACTTAGAAGTTCAGAAAGATAAGATTCAGTTGTATAGCAACCAGGTTTTTGTTACTGATTCTGTTGAAGGAATTGTTCCAGATTTCTTAACTTTACTTCACGGTGTAATCGATTCACCAGACATTCCTTTGAACGTTTCAAGATCATACTTGCAAGCGGATAGTAATGTAAAGAAAATTTCAAATTACATTTCAAAGAAAGTTGCGGATAAATTGGAAGAGCTTTTCAAGAAAGATCGAAAAGCATTTGAATCAAAGTGGGATGATATCAAGATTTTCATTGAGTACGGGATTCTCTCAGATGAGAAGTTTGCCAAGAAAGCGGAAAAGTTTATGTTGTATAAAAATGTTGATGGAGAATATTTCACAGCAGATCAATATAAAACAAAAATTGAGGTAATCCAAACTGATAAAAATTCGAAAGTAGTTTACTTGTATACCTCTGATGCAGATGGTCAGTACAGTTATATTGATGCCGCGAAGACTAAAGGGTATGATGTATTATTAATGGATTCTCCGTTAACCGCACACTTAGTTGGAAAGTTAGAACAAGCTGATGCAAATACAACTTTTACAAGAGTTGATGGGGATACAATTGATAAGTTAATTGAGAAAGACGAAGAGATTACTTCTAAATTAACTGAAGAAGATCAAAATACCTTGAAGCCGGTTATAGAGGAAGTAGTCAATAAGAATACTTTCACTGTGAACTTTGTGAGCCTCAGCGAAACAGATTCACCAATGACTGTTACACAAGCCGAATTCATGAGAAGAATGAAGGATATGAGCGCCATGGGTGGCGGCGGCGGAATGATGGGTATGGGTAACATGCCAGACATGTATAACTTGTCTGTAAATTCAAACCATCCATTGATTAGTAAAATCTTAGGGGAAAACGACGAGGCTAAGCGAAAAGACATGGCGAAGCAAGCTGCCGATTTAGCTTTGCTGTCTCAAAACCTGTTGAAAGGGGAAGAGTTAAGTAAATTCATTAAGAGAAGTGTTTCACTAATCTAGAAGTTTTTTTGACGCAGTGTGCACGTAAAGTTTTTATAATAAGAATCCTCAATCTTTAATCTGTTTATTAGACCGAAGCTTGAGGATTTTTTATACCTTTTGACAAACATTATCACCGCTCATAAATTCTGAATACGAAACAGTAGAATTTTGATTAACTTATCAACAAATAAAACCAAAATGAAAAAAATTAAGTACATTATAGTAGTATTTTTTGCTGTTGCAACATTGAGCTCTTGTGGATATAACGACATGGTGGCCAAGCAGGAAAGCGCAGGAGGGCAATGGGCTCAAGTTGAAACATCTTATCAGCGAAGAGCAGATTTAATTCCCAATTTGGTATCAACTGTTAAAGGTTATGCTGATTTTGAGAAATCAACCTTTGTTGAGGTAACTGAAGCGCGATCAAAAGCAACCTCAATGAACATAAATGTTGAGGATTTAACACCGGAAAATATGGCCAAATTTCAAAATGCGCAAAGCCAGTTGAGTGGCTCATTATCTAGATTGATGGCAACTTTTGAACGTTATCCAGATTTAAAATCGAATCAAAACTTTCTGGAGTTACAAGCTCAGCTGGAGGGAACAGAAAATCGTATTTCTGTGGAACGAAAAAAGTTCAATGAAATAACAAGAGACTACAATACTTACATTAAACAGTTTCCTCGTAATATATACGCTGGTTGGTTTGATTTTGAAAAGAAAGGTTATTTTGAATCAGAGGAAGGATCAGAAAATGCACCAAAAGTAGAATTTTAGTATGGCGAAAGATATATTTACGGAAGCGCAGCAACAAGAAGTTAGAAACGCAATTCAAGAATCTGAATTGAATACTTCAGGTGAGGTTAAAGTTCATATTGAGCGAAAGTTGAAAGAGAATGTGATGGACAGGGCTTCTCACGTTTTTGAACAGCTTAAGTTACATCAAACCAAGTTAAGAAATGGAGTGTTGATTTATTTGGCTATTGAATCGAAGGAGTTTGCCATATTGGGAGATGCTGGTATTAACGAAAAAGTTCCTGAAGGGTTTTGGGATTCAACTTCTTTGTTGATGCTAGAAAAATTTAAAACAGGGGATTTTGTAGGCGGTTTAGTAGACGGAGCTAGGGAAGCAGGTTTGCAATTGAAAGCGCATTTTCCTTATCAAAAAGGCGATATCAACGAATTGTCTGACGACATATCATTTGGAAAAAATTAGATGCTAAAAAAACAATTATTCAACCTTTTCATATTTCTTACAGTTGCCTTTCAGGCATCTGCCCAAGTTGGCTGTATTCCTGAAAAGCAGAGCCCTACTAAATTAGTAAATGATTTTGCCAATGTTTTATCATCGACTTTCGAATCTCAACTAGAACAGTACCTAGTTGGTTTTAATGACACTACTTCTACTCAAATTGCACTTGTAACAGTAGCCGACTTATGCGGAGAGGAACCTTCCTTTTTTGCATTTGAATTGGGTGAAAAGTGGAGAGTAGGTGATGCAAAGTTCGACAATGGTATAGTAGTGCTATTTAAACCTAAACAAGCATCATCAAAAGGAGAGGTATTTATAGCTACAGGTTATGGTCTGGAAGGTATTTTACCAGATGCTATTAGTAAAAGGATAGTTGAGAATGAAATGATACCTTACTTCAAAAGTGGTCAAACGGAACAAGGTTTGCTTCAAGGTATCCAAACCATCATAGAGATTACTGGAGGAGAGTATTCTGCTGAAAATTATAACTCCAAAGGCAGAGGAGGTAAAAATAGATCAATACTTCCTGTGATATTTATAACCATATTTATAATCATCACGTTTGCAGGAACTTTTGGCAGGGCAAGAGGGTACGCAAACAGAAATAATACTTCCCTTTGGCTAGCTTTAATGTTAATGGGCTCTTCTAATGGGAGACATTCAGGTTCTTTTGGAAATTTTACTGGCGGCATAGGTGGCTCTGGGGGAGGTTTCGGTGGCTTCGGCGGCGGCTCTTTCGGTGGCGGTGGAGCAGGAGGAAGCTGGTAAAATGATTACGATTTACGAATCTGGGAATTACGAATTTTGAGATAAAAAATAGATTACCTGACGGTATGATATTCAATTTAAAATATGAGTATAAAAAAACCGCCAAGATTTCTCGAGGCGGTTCTGTTTTCTAATAAAAGAAGGTTTTACAAGTACGTTTGAAGGTTCGTTTGATTCGAAACTCTTCTAAGTCTTCTTAATCCTCTTTCTTTAATCTGACGGATTCTTTCTCTCGTTAAGCCAAAAGTGTTACCAATTTCTTCCAATGTCATCTCGCTTGCTCCACCTAAACCGTAGAATAAACGAATAACTTCAGCTTCCATTCCTTTTAAATAAGTCAAGGTTCTTTCTAAATCTTGAGAAAGTGACTCTTGTAAAAGGTTGTCAGCTGGATCAGGAGTATCTGAATTTTGAAGAACACTTACCAAACTATTGTTGTCATCATCGTTGCTCATAGGAGCATCAATAGAAACTTGTTTTTTAGACATTTTTAACGACATTTCAACCTTCGCTACATCCATTTCTGTTAAGTCTGACAATTCGTCTGCTGTTGGAGTTCTTTCATTCTTTTGCTCAAATTCATTTGAAGCCTTGCTAATTTTTTGAATCTCTCCCAATCGGTTATGCGGTAAACGAATGGTTCTAGAGTTATCAGCTGCAGCCTTCAAAATACTTTGACGAATCCACCATACTGCATAAGAGATAAATTTAAACCCCTTTGTATGATCGTACCTTTTTGCCGCTTCGATTAATCCTAAGTTTCCTTCGTTAATCAAATCTTCTAGGGTAAGACCGGTATTTTGGTATTGTTTAGCAACTGAAATTACGAAACGCAAGTTAGCTCTAACCAACCTGTTCAACGCTTTTTCATCACCACTTTGAATCTTAATTGCCAACTCAACCTCTTCTTCAGCAGTAATCATCCCTTCCTTCGAAACATCCTGTAGATATTTTTCCAGAGACTTACTCTCTCTCTTGGTAATCTGTTGACTAATTTTTAGTTGTCTCATATTTTTCTTTTTCTTTTCACCACTCTATACTTGGCAATAATCATGCTACGCATTAGTGCTATTTTTTTGACACCACACCTTTACTATGTTCGTGCTTTATGTCCCATTCTTTATCAAATATGTTCGGTAAGTAATGGTTGTAAAGCTTTAATCTAATTCTTCCTTCTTCGTCAATTTCTTTTTCTTTTTCTGTCGGTTCACCAGTAAACTCATAGCATTTAATATGTGAATACAATTGTATATAACGTTGCACGATTTTTACTATGGTCGACATTACTCTATAAACCTCGAACTTATTGGTTATACTGTATTCTTCGCCTTCGAATTCATCTTTAAGTACTCCAAAAAACAATGGAGGTACTTAAAATATTGTGTTGTTTTCTCCCAAACCTTACTTCATACTGTATGCTGCTACCTGTGGTGGAATAGTAAGCAAATCCACTATCTATCTGTGGTGGTATAATGTAATATGTCTGTTGAAGAACTCGCAATTTCAAAGGGTAAAATTAGGTAATAAAAAGCAGTTTTAAAATATTATTAAACTACATCTTAAAGAACATCAAATTCCTAATTTTATTGCTTCTTAAACGTTAAATATTATGAAAGGTTGGGCGAAATGGATTGGGGCGCTAATTGGATTCTCATTTTTTAAATTCCCGGGGGCAATTTTGGGCTTTGTCATTGGTAGTCTATTTGATCGAAGAGTTTCAGTAGAGTGGGATGAGCGCTTTTCTGGAGATCGGTATACAGGTCAGCAAGCATATCAAAGAACTGCAACAGGTGACTTTGCAGCTAGTCTTTTAGTACTTACAGCGGCAGTAATGAACGCAGATGGTAAGGTTTTAAAGTCTGAGCTGGAATATGTGAAGCGATTTTACACGCAACAATTTGGAGAGGCGAAAACAAAAGATCAAATGCGAGCCTTAAGAGATTTATTGAAAAGTCCAATTGATGCTAGAACAGTCGGGCATCAAATTCGATATCAAATGCAATATCCCAGTCGTTTGCAATTATTGCACTATATGTTTGGCATTGCACAAGCAGATGGTCATATAAGCGATAGCGAAGTGTTTACTATTCAGCGAATATCTGGATTTTTAGGGCTTAGCGCGGCTGATTTTCAGTCAATCAAAGCTATGTTTGTAAGACAAACCGGCGGTGATTTTAAGATTCTAGAAATCATACAAGACGCAACTGATGATGAGGTGAAGAAGGCCTATCGTAAAATGGCGATGAAGTACCATCCTGATAAGGTAAATCACCTAGGCGAAGAGGTGAAAGTTCAAGCAGAAGATAAATTTCGAAAGGTTCAGGAAGCCTATGAGAACATAAAAAAGGTAAGAGGCTTTTCTTGATGATAAGCGGTTTCGAACTTCTGAGTTTTTCCCTTTAGTAACTCTTCACTTGTTTTGGTAGAATCCTTTTCTTGTCTCTTTGGAAGTGGTTTAACGAATTTGAATAAACTAAAATCATAGCTCTCTACTTTCTTCTTTTGCGTTTGGATTTTTTCTTTTTGAAAATTATCTAATTGAATTTCAGCTTTGTTGGTAGTAAAACCATAAATGCAAAAACCAATTATAAAAACAGCGGAAAGAACTAACTTTTTCATACTCTTAGTTTTAATTACTCGAAAATAGCAAAATCTGCCGAAATGACAATGGCTAATTATTTGTACTGTATAATTTTAACAAAGATTTGGCAAATAGCATATTGATCAAAAAAAATTAAATGGATAGTTTCGAAAAGAAGAAATTTATATATAGTGCAGTTTTTCCATTCATTTTTGTATTGCTCATCGTTTTAGTTAAAACAATAGAACTATACTTTGATACTTCATTTGTAAGGTTCGGAATACTTCCAAGAGAGCTTTCAGGGCTTAGAGGAATTCTGCTTGCACCATTTATTCATGGAGATTGGAATCATGTTTTTAACAATTTAGTTCCACTTCTTATTCTGGGTTGGACTATGTTTTACTTTTATAGGTCCTTGGCACCAAAAGTCATTTTGCTTTCTTTCTTGCTAGCTGGGTTGTACACTTGGATTTCCGCAAGGATAGCCTATCATATTGGCGCCAGTGGTTTGGTTTATGCGTTGTTTAGTTTTTTATTTATTAGTGGTTTTCTTAGAATGTACATTCCGTTGGTAGCACTTTCATTTTTAGTTGCGTTTTTATATGGGAGTTTGATTTGGGGAATTTTACCGTGGGATAAAAGTATTAGTTGGGAAGGTCACTTCTGGGGATTATTGATTGGACTTGTGTTGGCTGTAATTTACCGCAAACATGGGCCTCAAAGGAAAGTATTTGCTTGGCCGGAAGAAGATGAAGACGAAGAAGATGTTTTGGGAGACTCCGTTGATTTTAAAGAAGAGGTAGAAAAGCCTGAAGATTAAAATTATAATCAACCGGATGTGGTCTATCATTATGTGCCGAAGGGAGAAGAGCCTAAACCATAATTTAAAGTATCTTTAAATTATGGTGATTGAGTTGGTAAATTGGATAGTTATATTTTTCGTAGCCTTTATTATATTCATAGGATTTGTTATGCTTTTTAGGCCTACAAAAGCGAGAGAAATACTACGGAAAGCTGGCTCTACTAATTTTATCAACTACGCGGAAATTACGATTCGATTAATTCCTGCGATCGCATTGGTGATATTCGCTGGTTAAAGCAGGCTATCCACCTGCCTTTGTAATTTTAGGGTGGATCATGATCCCTACCTCTTTAGTACTATATCGTGTACCAAGAAGAGTACATTACAGATTTTCAATGAAGAGTGCTAGTTTATTGAAACCGTTGTATTTCCAAATTATATCCCCTTTTTGCATTTTTGTTTGTAGGGCTAATTATTTGTAATGTGATTTTTTTAAACTATTTTACCAATATGATAGGAATTGTAGCGCTTACTTTCCCCTGGCCTTAAATAAGATCTCCTTTTCTTTTTTACTTAATGAATCGTAACCAGAACGAGAAATTTTGTCAAGAATAGCATCTATCTCCGCCTGTTCTTCTTTTTTACGATCGCTGTACTCGTAATCAGATGTTGAAGGCCTTTTGTATTTCATCTTCATCTTGCTTTTTTTACTTGGTTTTAATAAGACCCATAAAAAGTTAGTAGTTGAACTTACCCATGCCGTAATATCTTTTCCCTTCGCCCATTGTTTAGCAAATAGAAAACCTAGCGCTGCGCCGCCAATGTGAGCAATGTGTCCTCCAGAATTAGAATTTGAAATACTAAGCACATCAATAACAAATGAGAAAATTGCGATGTATTTTAGTTTTACGTCGCCGAGAAACAATAATCGGATAGCGTAATTAGGTGAATAGGTGCCTACTCCTACAACAACTGCCATTACCGATGCAGAAGCACCTAAGGCAATAGCGCTGCTGTTTACGGTTTCAAATACTGGAAAAACATTAAAAAAAAGGACATATAAAAGCGCACCTGCTATTCCTCCTGCAATATATACGGTGTACAATTTTCGTTCACCTAGAAACTGAACAAATAGAGTACCTAGGAAATACAACCAAAGCATATTACTGAACAAATGCCATAGACCTAAATGCAAAAACATATAGGTAATAATTGTCCATGGTTTAATGATGAACTTACTTATGTCTGATGGCACTGCCAACCATTGTAATGCCCATTGATTCGGAGAGACATTTGCAACAAATAGCCAGAAGAATAAGTACAGTAATTTAATGGCAACAAAGAGCACAACGTTGGCGTAAATTAATTTTACCAACATGCTGTTTTGTAAGAAACTTGAGCTGAACTGGTTTTGATTTCCGAATCTCATTAGTAGAAATTAGTTGTGTTGGTTTTCCAAAATTTAATTAACACGAAACCGAAAAGCATTCCCCCTAAATGTGCAAAATGCGCAACATTATCATTTGGGTTGCTCGCCATTCCTTGATACAACTCTATCGCTCCATAAATCAACACAAAGTATTTGGCCTTGAGTGCAACGGGGGGGATAATAAGTTGTAGCTGAGTATTTGGGAAAAGCATTCCAAAAGCTAAAAGAATACCAAAGACTGCACCTGACGCCCCAACGGTTGAGATGTTTATTAAGTTATTAATTTCCCCAGCAGTCGAATCGACATAGTTTTTGCCCATTTGTCGAATAGAAAGCCCTTCGTCTAAAATTTGTTGATACATTGCTGGATCAATGTCGCTAATAAGCGATTGAACTCGAAGCTCCGTCACCAACAATTGAATAATTCCTGCCCCAATTCCAGTAATCAGATAATAAGTTAAAAATCGTTTTGGACCCCAAACTTGTTCTAATATTTTACCAAACATGTACAGTGCAAACATGTTAAAAAACAAGTGAGCAATGCCACCGTGCATGAACATATACGTAACTAGTTGGTGGGGGCGAAACAATTCGCTCGACCAATGATGTATGCCTAATATTTGCGATAGATTAATTCCTGCAGACGAACTTGCGAAAGTTGCTAAAAGCATTAACACGTTAAGTATCAGTAAGTTTTTTACAACTACTGGCAGGTCTGCAAAAGGATTTCTAGATCCGAAATTCATCGTTTGTTAAATTGTTTTTCCAAATGGTCCAAAGAGTAGTTAATTACAATTGGTTTTCCATTAGGTAAAAAATAAGGCATTTCGCATGCAAAAAGTTCATCTATCAAATGAATCATTTCTTCCTGACTCATTGTTTTATCATTTCCAATACTCATGCTTTGTGCCAAAGAGCGAATCATGTTTTCTTTCGGACTATTTTTCAGTTCCGACAAGTTTTGTTTGAATTCTTCCAATACCTTTTCAATTATTTCGCCGCCATTCTGACTGTTAGCTTCTGCAGGTATTCCATGAATTATAAAATGGTTTTTACCAAATGGTCGCATGTCAAAACCCAATTCATTTAGCTCTTCAAGCCAACTTATTATTAAGGTGCTATCTTCTGTATTTAAAACTAAATCCTCCGGAAATAGTAATTGCTGACTACTCGATTTATGGTTTTCTAATTGTTCTGTTAAACGATTTATTAATACCCTTTCATGTGCTCTTTTTTGATGAACCACGATGAAGCCAGAACGAATATGACTTAAGATATACTTCTTATGAAGTTGAAATACTTTTTTCCCTTCTGTAATAGGTTCCACTTGAGTCTGTAATTCCGTTGTATTCGTTTCAACATCGGTAGAAGGTTGGTAAATCTTCTCCCAGTTCGGATTTGGTTTCTCGTCTCTTTTAAATGGAAATGAAATGGAGTTTTGAGTTTGTTCCTTTTTGCTTTCAAAAGGATTGAAATTAGTATCTACCTCTATGCTAGGCATTGGAATACCTTGCCCTTTTTTGAGCATGGGAATATTAAAGCTTGATTCTTGTTCAAAATCGATACTAGGCGCAATGTTAAATTTCCCTAGAGCTTGTTTAACAGCGGTGCGAAGAATGGCGTAGATAGCGCGTTCCTCTTCAAACTTTATTTCTGTTTTTGTTGGGTGAATGTTAATATCAATCTTCGCAGGGTTAATTTCTAATTTTAAGAAATAGGAAGGGAATTGATCTTTTGGAAGCAGTTCGTTAAATGCAGCTTGGATAGCATGGTTTAAGTAGCCACTTTTAATAAATCGTTCATTAACAAAAAAGTACTGCTCTCCTCTTGTTTTTTTCGCAAACTCAGGTTTTCCAACAAATCCTGAAATGGAAACAATATCAGTGGATTCATTGACAGGTACTAGCCGCTGATCGTATTTATTTCCAAAAATGTTGACAATTCGTTGCCTGAAGTTTCCTCTGGGTAAACGATAGACTTCGTTGTCGTCACTCGTCATGTTCATCGTAACTTCAGGATGAATCATTGCAACTCTTAAAAATTCTTCAATTATATGTTTTGTTTCAACGGGATTGCTTTTTAGAAAATTTCTTCGAGCAGGGATGTTGAAAAAGAGGTTCTTAATTAAAATATTTGTGCCTTTCGGACATTGAGCTGCTTCTTGACTTGTGACCTCACTGCCTTCTAAAATCAAATGAGTACCAAGTTCTACACCTTCTGGTTTAGATTTAATTTCCATTTGTGAAACGGCCGCGATAGACGGCACTGCTTCACCTCGAAACCCCATGGTTCGCAATGCAAAAAGATCTTCAACTTTCTTTATTTTAGATGTAGCATGGCGCTCTAGACATAAACGAGCATCGGTAGGTGTCATTCCAAAACCGTTGTCAATTACTTGAACTAAAGTTTTGCCAGCATTCTTTACAACTAGGCTAGCTTCTGTTGCTTTTGCATCAATTGAATTTTCCAGTAATTCTTTAACAGCAGAAGCTGGGCGCTGAACCACCTCACCTGCGGCAATTTGATTCGCTACGGAATCTGGTAAGAGTTGAATAATGTCGGGCATTTAGAAAGCTTGATTTCGGGGACAAAGGTAATCCTTATGTAGGGAAGGAGAAAGTTAAAAAATGCTTTTAGCTAAACAAAACCCAATAACACAAACCAAATAATACAGATACAATAAAAGCCAGTCGAATATTCGACTTTTTTTCAAAATTAGTTATGTTCTTGTTGCGTTTCCATTTGTCTTTAAGCACGCCGAGTGCAACTCCACCTTCCACACGTTTGCCTGTAATTCGTGCCTCTATATCAGCACGACGAGCATCGAACTCTTCCTTTTGCTGATTATAATATCTTGGAGTAAAAGAAAATTGTTTTGCTTTTCGAGTGGATGTGATAGAACTAATTTTCATTAGTTCAAATTTAAGGCTTTTTGATAGAATTAACGCCAAGGCGAACCAATTTATTGTAGTTTGTTTCGTTAACCACGTTGTGTTTAAAAGTAGCGTGAATTCTAATCTTGGCACTGTTTTGTATAGGTACATTTATATATTGAACCGTAAAAGTCTAAAATCGTTGAAAAAAATTCTGTTTTTGTTATTGAGTGCTGCGCTGATTAGCGCTTCGTTGGGAGTGGATATAGTTGATATTCCTCAAGAGTCTGTTCTAATAGAAAAGGCGCCTTTCAACGCTATGGCTACTCCTTGGGCAGATTCTATTTTTCAAAGCATGACTTTGGAGGAAAAAATTGGACAGTTGTTTAGTATAGCAGCTTATTCAAACAAAGACGAAACGCATAAAAAAAAGGTTCTTGAATTAATTCAAAAGCATCATGTCGGGGGATTGACCTTTTTTCAAGGAGGCCCTATAAGACAGGCCATGTTAACTAATGATTATCAAAAAGCATCAAAAATTCCATTAATGATTGCTATCGATGGGGAGTGGGGCTTGTCTATGCGATTAGATAGTACCGTCAAATATCCGTGGCAAATGACTCTTGGAGCTATTCAAGATGATAGTTTGATTTATGAAATGGGTTTGCAAGTAGCGGAACAATTTAGGAGATTGGGAGTTCATGTGAATTTTGCCCCGGTTGTAGATGTAAATAACAATCCTAATAATCCTGTGATTTTTGCTCGCTCTTTTGGTGAGAATAAATACAATGTTGCAGAAAAAGGGATTGCCTATATGAAAGGCATGCAAGCTGGAGGTCTATTGGCAAATGCAAAACACTTTCCTGGGCATGGAGATACCGACAAGGATTCACACAAAACTCTACCAGTAGTTAATTACGATAGGGCAAGATTAGACTCTGTTGAGCTATATCCGTTTAAGGAAATTATTAAAAGTGGTATTGGAAGCATGATGACTGCGCACTTGTATTTGCCGAAGCTAACTGCAGATAAAAAAGCATCTTCGTTAACCAAGGAAATTGTCGATACCATGTTACAACAACAATTGGGCTTTGAAGGCTTGATATTTACCGATGGGTTAAACATGGGAGGGGTAGCTAAATATCAAGCTTCTGAAGAAATTGATCTGCAGGCCTTAATTGCAGGTAACGATGTACTATTGCTGTCTCAAGATGTTCCCAAGGCCATTGAGTTGATAAAAGTTGCTTTGGAAGATGGTCGACTTTCTCAAGCTGCTATCGATCGTTCAGTAAGGAAGGTGCTGCGGGCAAAAGAGTGGTTAAACATACAGTATGGCGATTCAGTTAAACTAGCAAACCTCTATGAAGAGTTGAATCAGGCAAAGTACGAGTACCTTAACCGACAACTTTCTGAAGCAAGTTTAACGGTTGTCCGAAATAAAGAGAACAGGATTCCATTTAGAAAAATAGCAAAAAAGCGAATTGTGTCTATAGCATTCACTGATGATATGGTAGGTTTTAGTGCTTTTCAAGATGGCTTAAACCTTTATTCAAAAGTTGATCGATTAAATTTTAATCGCCTGGCAGTATCTGCACAGAAAAGTTTAATGGATACACTCTTAACCTACGATGAGATAATTGTAAGTGTTCATAAATCAAACAAACATCCTTGGATTAAAGCAGAGGTGAATACGGAGTTTAAGAATTTTTTAAATATTCTTCGATTGAAAAAGAAAGTAAGCTTGGTTTTATTTGGCAACGCCTATTGTTTGCAAGATTTTTTGGCTGCGGAGTTTACTGATGTTTTGGTAGTTGCTTATCAGAATTCTGAAGTTGCTCAAAATTTAACAGCCCAATTGTTTTTTGGTGGTGTTAAAGCAAATGGTCAATTGCCGGTATCCGTTTCTAGCAGAATGAGAGCTGGTATGGGATTAGAAACAGCTGAGGTATTTCGAATGAAATATACGAACCCCGAAGAGTTGGGCCTTCGCACCATGGATTTAGTAGGGATTGATTCGATTGTTGAAGAGGGAATGAGAGAAAAAGCTTTTCCCGGTGCACAAGTGTATATTGCTAAAGAAGGTAAAGTGATCTTTCATAAGAGTTACGGAAACCACACTTACGAAGGGTCTCAGAAAGTACTAAATACTGATTTGTACGACATTGCTTCCGTTACTAAAATTACGTCCACCTTATTGGCCTTGATGGATTTAGAAGGAAAGGGTAAGCTTTCTTTGGATGATGAATTAGGAAAACATCTTAAAATTACTAGAGGTACACCTTATGAAAATTTAGTTCTTCGAGATATTTTAGCGCATCAAGCAGGTTTAGCTGCATGGATACCTTTTTACAACAAAACAGTAACACAAGGTCAGCCAAAACCTGAGTTATACAGTAAAGACTCTTCTGCTATTTACTCAACAAGGGTTACTGCAAATCTTTATATCAAATCAAGTTACCGAGACACTATTTTCTCTAGAATTCTAAACCGAGCAGAGGTGAGCAGTAAAAAGGAATATAAATATAGTGATGTTGGGTATTACTTTATGAAGGAGATTGTTGAGAAATTAACAAAAGAACCAATAGAGCAATATAATTTAGAAAATTTTTATTCTCCTTTAGGAATGAGCCGGACAGGCTTTAAACCAACACAGACCTATCCTTTAGCTGAAATTGTTCCGACGGAACGAGATAAGTATTTCAGACAGGAATTAATTCATGGGGATGTTCATGACCCAGGAGCTGCAATGTTAGGTGGGGTTGGAGGTCATGCAGGTTTGTTCGCAGATGCAAATGATTTAGGGAAATTGATGCAAATGTATTTGGATGATGGTGTTTTTGGAGGAGAGCGCTATTTACAGTCTGGAATTGTTGCTGCTTATGCCAAGTGTCAATTTTGTGCTGATAGTATACCGATGGGCAAGGAAGAAAATCGAAGAGCGGCTGGTTTTGATAAACCACAGTATCACGGAAACCCTGGTCCAACTTGCGAATGTGTCTCCATGGACAGTTTTGGCCATTCTGGCTTTACAGGTACTTTAGCTTGGGCAGACCCAGATGAACAAATCGTATACATTTTTCTGAGTAACCGAATTTACCCTGAAGCAACCAATAAAAAATTATTGTCGTTGAACATACGAACACGCATTCAAGAGGAGATTTATAAGGCGATAAACGATTCTAAAATGCGAACTTCGCAAGCAAATATAAATTAATTAGAAATGAATATTGGAATTGTTTGTTATCCGACCTTCGGTGGAAGTGGAGTAGTGGCTACAGAGCTAGGAAAGGCTTTGGCGTTAAAGGGGCACCAGATTCATTTTATATCTTATCAGCAGCCGGTTCGACTTGATAGTTTTCACGAGAATATCTGGTATCACGAGGTAAATGTTTCTGATTATCCTTTGTTCCATTATCAACCATATGAGTTAGTTTTAGCTAGTAAGTTGGTAGATGTCGTGAAGTATGAAAAGTTAGACTTGCTTCATGTTCATTATGCTATTCCCCATGCTTCAGCAGCATATATGGCACAGCAAATTTTAAAAACAGAAGGAATTAATATTCCTTTCATAACAACCCTTCACGGCACTGATATTACTTTGGTTGGAAAAGATTCTTCTTTTGAGCCAGTGATTACGTTTGCGATCAACCAGAGTAATGCGGTTACGGCTGTTTCTGAGAACTTAAAGAAAGATACGTTAAATCACTTTAAAATTAATAGAAGTATTGAGGCTATTCCAAACTTTATTTGTTTTGATGGTTGCGAAACGCCTGAATTAGATTTGGAATTGAAACGAAACATTGCACCAAATGGTGAGAAGATAATAACACATGTTTCTAATTTTAGGCCGGTAAAAAGAGTTGGTGATGTAGTTCAAATCTTTTCAAAGGTCCGAGAACAGATGCCTTGTAAGCTTCTTCTCATAGGTAATGGGCCAGATCGTCATTTAGCTGAAACGGTGTGCAGAGAAAGAGGAATGAGTAAAGATCTAATTGTACTGGGTAAGGTAAAAGATACTCAGCATGTATTGGGAATTGCAGATTTGTTTTTACTTCCTTCTGAGTTTGAGAGTTTCGGATTAGCAGCTTTAGAAGCAATGGCGTTAGGTGTTCCTGTGATATCTTCCAATACTGGAGGAATTCCTGAAGTTAATAAAGACGGATTTTCTGGGTTTTTAAGTAATGTAGGTGATGTTGAAGACATGGCAAAAAATGCACTTAAGTTGTTGCAAAATGAAGAGAAGTTAACTCAGTTTAAAGAACAGGCTTTTGATCAGGCTAAAAAGTTTGATATTTTGAACGTACTTCCTCTATATGAGAAATTATACAAACGGGTAATGGAGCACCCGAGTACTTTTTAACCAAGCATTTAGAAGAGAAAGGAAAATCAGGAGTTAATGCAAAGGCTCAAGGACTTTTTGAGTGGCGGAATGAAAAGGCGACCATCGTTAAAGGAGACCCTATAAAAACTATACTTTCAAAGATTTCCATCCGAATAATTGGAATTCTGTTTGTAGCAAAATTGACTTTGGCAATCTTGAAAGCTCCGATTTGAAAATCAACAAAAGAAAACCTGCTTCATTTTTAACTTTTTGTCGATTTATCTGTGACCTCGGTAAGATTGCTGTCGGCCATCCTTAGTTGTTCCGAAGTCTAAATAGAAAGTCTCAAATCATAGATTTGTGTTTTTTGCTTCAAGAAAATTTGAGCAAGAGCATGTTCTTAAACATATAAAGCCTGCTCAAATTGAGCAGACTTTATATTCTTAAGTGACCTCGGCAAGATTGCCCGTGGCCATCTTAAAAGCTCCGCTTTGAAAATCAACAAAAGAAAAACCAGTTTCGCTTAAAAAACAAAAGCAAGCTATATTTTTTTAGCTTGCTTTATTTTTAACTTTTTGTTGATTTATTCGTGAGCTCAAGTGCTAAAAGTTCAAACTTTGTGAAAGATTTGAATCACCTTATATTGTACTGAAAAGCATCTTTTTGAACAAGCTCAGTAAATATTAATTGGTGTGAAATAAAAAAGGAGTGATAATTTAGTCATATGCTAAATTTAGTACTTAATTAATTAAGTTGGACCCTTTCAGCCTCACAAACAGAACCAACCAAGGGAGGTGGGGTTACCTGGAATGGTTTCCTATTTCAAGGGGGGTTGTATGGCATAGTATAACCCCGTATCAATGAGTTTACGGTGGTGTATAATGTGAAACTAATTCTTTTTCAGCTTACCTAACGGGTTTATCAAAGTTATTTCGTTTGAAGGAGGGGTGCTTTATTGCTTTATTATTCCTTAAGTCAAGAGAATTTAATTTATTAT
>TARA_B110000046_G_scaffold25053_1_pt1 | contig 23400 bp, 17 predicted proteins | sample TARA_B110000046 | Tara Oceans TARA_B110000046 (sample SAMEA4397157) | marine metagenome | biome: Polar Biome; feature: [DCM] deep chlorophyll maximum layer (ENVO:01000326); material: water (ENVO:00002006), including particulate matter (ENVO:01000060) such as... | depth 40 m
GAGCGGCGCTCCGCCACGGCGGCGGCGGCGACGCCTGCTGCTTCCGACGCGGGGCGCGCCGACGCCGCTGCGCTCGTGCCACTGCGTGTCGCGGCGCCAAACGGAGGCGCCGGTGCGCCGCTCTTCCTGGTGCACGCCACGGACGGCTGCGTCGACCGCTACCGCTCGCTCGCCCGCCTGCTCGACTGCGCGCCGGAGGTGCACGCGCTTCCCTTGCGCGACACCGCGCACGCCACGTCGCTAGCGGCCCTCGCGGCGAGGCACGTGGAGACGCTGCGCACCCGCGTGGCCACGGGGACGCGCTGTGTGCTTGGCGGTGCCGGAGTGGGTGGGCGACTCGCGTGCGAGATGGCGCGCCTGCTCGGCGCCGAGTGCGCGCTCGTGGTGCTCCTCGACGCACCGCCCACGCACGTGTCCGCGGACCACGCCGCGTTCCTGCCTGTTTTCCTGCGCGACCTCGACCTCGGTCTGGACGTCGCTTCCACCCGCGCGCACCGCGTGGGTGAGGAAGGTGAGGCGTGGCTGCGGGCGGCCGTACGGCCCTTGGACGTCGAGGACGTGCGGCCACTACATGCTGCGTACGTGCGCCTCGCGGCCCTCGGCGCGTCCTCCGCTCCGCCGCCGCCCGTCGAAGACGTTCCTGTGCTGCTCGTGCGCGCGACGGCCTGCACGGATGACGACCGTGCGGCGCACGCGCGCATCGAGGAGGAGGCTTGGGGATGGCGCGCGCGCACACTTACCGTCTCGTGGGTCGAAACGTCCCGCCGGCAGCTGCTGACGGCTCCGGACGCTCTGGCCCGCGTTGCCGCCGTCCTTGCCGCTACGTGGCCACCGGCGCGTGCCCTGTCTGCACGCACGCCGTCTCTCGCAGCGGCAGTGGAAGCGCGAGAAACGCACACACTTCCACCGCCTGGAGACGGCAGCGCCGAGGCCGTGCTGCGCCTCGTGCGCGCCGCCGGTGTGAGTGCGTCGGACGTGGACGCCCCGCTGCGCGACGCCGGCCTCGATTCGCTCTCTGCCGCACGTGTGCGCAATGCGCTGCAGGCGGCGACGGCAAAGCCGCTGCCGGCGTCGCTGCTATTCGAGCGGTCGACCGTGCGCGCGCTCGCGGCGGTGGCGGAGTCGCCGTCGGCCCTCCGCACCGGTGCACGCGCGGTTGTTGGGACCGTGACGATCACAGCGTGGGCTGCGCGTCTGCCGGCGGGCGTCTCCGCTCCTCGGCTGCTCGCGTTGGCAGCGGGGGCCGGCGCGGACCTGTGCCATGCGGTACCGGCCGAGCGTTGGGCGTCCGATGACGGCGCCATCGTGCCCAGCGCCGCGTGCTACGGCGCTTTCGTTGACAGCGTGGAGCTCTTCGACGCCCCGCGCTTTGGCGTGCGCTCAGGAGAGATGGCGACGCTTGACCCGCAGCAGCGCTTGCTGCTCGACCTCGGCGGCGAGACGTCTACTGCCGCCGACCCACTGCCGCGCGATACTGGAGTCGCCCTTGGTGCCGTATTCAACGACTTTGTGGACGCGTGCGGTGCGGAAACGGGCGTGTACGCTCTGACGGGAAGCGCGCTCGCCGCCGCGTCTGGCCGACTCTCCTTCGCCTTTGGATGGCACGGCCCGTGCCTGACGGTGGAGACGGCGTGCTCGTCTGCGCTAGTCGCGTGCCACGTCGCGGCGACGCACTTGCGTGGCGCCGAGTGCGCGCACCACCTCGCGGCGGGAGTCAACCTGATGCTTACGCCGCGCACGATGGCCTTCGTGGCCGCCGCCGGTGCACTGTCGACAACGGGGCGCAGTCGCGTCTACGATGTGCGCGCCGACGGCTACGCGCGCAGCGAAGGCGCCGTGATTGCCGTGCTCGCCGCCGTCGACGCGGCGGGACACGCTTGCCACCACCCCCACCTCGCTGCCACTGTCGTGCGCCAGGACGGGCGCAGCGCGAGCCTCACGGCGCCCAATGGGTCAGCACAGGCGCTCCTGCTACATGCAGTGCTCGCGCACGCGGGTCACCAGTGCGTGCGGGTGACGGAGAGCGCTGCCAACGGTAGCCGTCTCGGCGACCCGATCGACGCAGGATCACACGTCCGCGCCTTCCCGTCGGTTTCGTCGTCTGTGGGAGGCGTCAAGGGCGTCCTCGGGCACGGCGAGCCGCTGTCGGGCATGACAGGCCTGCTCCGCCTGACACAAGCGCTGACGACGGGAGCGCTGGCGCCGCACGCGCAGCTGCGCGTCGTGAGCCTTATGGTGGCGGAGGCGCTGGCGCCTGCTCACACCCTGCTTCCGGTAGTGTGCGCAGCTCCAAGCGTCGCCGGCGCGTGCGGTAACGTGAACGCATTCGGGAACGCTGGTACCATCGCCAGCGCGGTCGTTTCCGCGCGGCTCGCCGCTCCATGCTCTTGGGACGTCCGACCACTGTGCGCGAGACGGCGCCGCTGGGGGTGGCGGCGGCGCAGTGCGACGGCGGTCTCCCTTCATGCGCCACCGCCTTCCACTGTGTGCGTCACGGCCGCCGCGACGCAAACGGTCGTGCGGCGGCTGCTACGCGCCACTCTCGACGAAGGAGCCGACACGGTCGACGAAGACGCGTCCTTGATGGATGCGGGGATGGATTCGCTCGCGGCGATGGACCTGCGCACGCAGCTGACGGAGCGTTTTGGTCGGGCGCTACCCGCGACGGTCGCGTTCGAGTACCCGACCATCCGTGCGCTCTGCCGTCGACTGGACGGCGACGGCGCGTCGGTGGCGTTGCTGGCGGCGTGGGTAGACGGGACGGCGGTCGCGCGGCGCACCACCGCCTACGCGCCACCGGAGCCTCTCGACCTGCCTGTACTTTTCGTGTTGAGCACGCCACGCGCGGGCTCGTCGCTGCTCCAGCTTTGTCTCAACGTCAACACGGCGTTGTACGCCGGGCAGGAGCTCTACTTGCTGATGTTCGACACCATGGGCGAGCGCGCATCGTGCCTCGCGGGCGACCTGGCCTTCATGACCAACGGCCTCGTGCACTGCGTCGCCGACCTGATGTGCAACGGGTCAATCGCTGCAGCCGAGGCGACGATCGCCGAATGGGGCAGCGCGTGCCCCACGTGGCGGGTGTACGAGATGCTGCAACATGCCGCCACACCTCGCCTGCTCGTCGACAAGACACCCTTCAACGCCCACCGGCCCGAGTTCCTGCGGCGCGCGGAGCACCTGTTCCGCACTCCTCACTTTGTGGGGCTTTTCCGACATCCGTACCCGTGCATCGCGTCCGGAGTCGAGCTGCGCGACACCCGCGGACAACGCGCAGATTGGACCCTGGTCGAGGACGAGTGGTGCACGGTGAACGCCAATCTCTTCGACTTCTTTCGCGGTGTGCGGCATGTACGCGTGCGCTACGAGGACCTGTTGCGCGACCCAGAGCGTGAAACGCGCGCCCTGTGCGCCTTTGTCGGAGTGCCATGGCAAGCGGCGATGTGCGATCCCTACGCGACGAAGGAAGCGACGCGTGCATTCGTTGGCTCCGGCACGCGGGTGTCGACGATCGATCCGAAGCTCCTGACGCGCCAGCGCATCGACCCACGCCTCGCCGACAAATGGCGCGACACCGTGCGCCCCATCGCTGGGGCGACGGCGCGCCTGGCGTTGCGCCTGGCCTACCCGCTCGTCGACGGGCTCGGCACCGGGCACGTCGCCACCGAGCTCCTCTGCCTGCACGTTCCGTCAACGGCTACTGGCGCGTGCCGTCGCCCCCTCTTCTGCGTTCCCGCTGGCGTGAGCACCGCGGAACGTTACGCGCCGCTCGGTGCACTGAGCGACCGCACCGTGTACGCGATCGTGCACCGTCACTTTGCGACCGGTGAGACCGCCGACGAGACGGATCTGCGCGACTTGGCGCGAACGTGGATGCGTGCGATCGCGAACGAATGCGCCCGCGTCGCCATTTCCACGTGCTCCGTCATTGGAGCTTCGTTGGGCGCGCTAATCGCTTGCGCCATGGCGCACAACGCCGTGGAGTGGGACGTATCCGTCGCGTCCCTCGTCCTCGTCGACCCGCTTCCGCCCGCTCCCTACCCGCGCGCCGTGCCGACGGGCATGCGCCACGCGCTGCGCTACCTAATGCTGGTCCGGGACGTACCACACACCTCGATCCCAGACGACGTCGCGGACGCCGATCTCGGTATCTTACTGTGTGCCGCGGGCGATCCGCACCCGCTGACCGCCGATGTGTTGCGGACGCGGCAGCGACAGCTTCGAGCGGCCTGTCACGTCCTCGACCTCACGGCGCGGATGCTGAACGCCGCCGTTCCATGCGACCCTGTCTTGCCCGCGCATATCGTGTTCGCACGGAAACGCGCGTGCTTCTTCGTCGATTACTTTGGCGTGAGCGAGGTACAGGCAGGTGCGGCGGCGTTCTTGGAGCGCTGTGGCCGCGAAGAAGCAGTCGTTCTCAGTGAAACGTATGTGGACGGCACCCACCTGGACGTGTGTGCGGCATGTCAACTTGGCCGTGAACCGGCCTTTGTGACGCTGTTGACGGACGACGGCGCGGCGTGAGCGAGAGAACGTGGCCAGCAGACTGTGTGTCGCGTAGTCTTGCGTGGGTGGGTGTATGGGTTTATGTCGCGCCACGCGCGTGCGGTGGGCTAGATGCCGGTATGTCGGAAGGGGGAAGAAGGGAACGGGAGCTATAAATAAAACACGTCGATGCATGTTGAACGCTTGATTCTTTTTTAGGATAGTCACTATTTACAACATACGTCACACACCATGAGAGAAGAACTTACACGGTTCATTCGTATAGCTTACGCGGCCTTGTATTTCAACATTCCCCGATATCAACCAACGCTACTCGAGGCCAACCGACATCTCATGTATATGGAAGAGACGCAGGTCTTCTCTTATCGCAACGACTCATTCGCACACGTCGCGCGTTGGCGACCCGATGATTGCGATGAAGACTGCGCCGTCATCGCCTACGTGTTTCCCGGGGCGTTCATTCAAGGCAGCGAGTACGACATCATGCCTATGATGCAGCGCGTTTTGACTCGTCACAAAACAGAACTATGGAGTGTGGCGTACCGCACACTCGACGCGGGCAGCACGTACGACGACATGGTACAAGATGTGCGCGACGGCTTACGTTTCGTTCGCAAGAAGACGGTCGGACGCACCTTCCTAGCCGGAGGCGCGTCCGCGGGAGGAGTGCTGCTACAGGACGCGTTGGCAGGACTATCGGACCTCAATGTGTCGGGGGTGATTTTGGATTCGACGGTGGCCTGCATGCCGGAGGCGACGTGGTTTCCCGACGTCTTACGCTACCGCATTGCGTCGTCAGCGTCTGCCGGATGTTATCGCGAGCCAGTTGCCCCCACGTTCGTCGTCCACAGCGAAAAGGACACCGTGGCGCCCCCCGACAGCATGCACGAGCTGCAAAGACGGTATGGCACCACGGATCCGGGGGTCGAAGTGTGTTTTGCAGATGATGGTGAGCACGTCACCGCGATGACGTCTGCGTGCATGCAGCGCCTTGACGAGTGGCTCTTTGAACGAAACGTCGAAAAGAAAAACCGCAACGCCATAAGCCGAATGAATGACGAGCTCTATCGGCAGACGGTCATGAGCGTGGGTAATTTCAATCGACTTTCCGCTCAAACTCTGCCACAGTCAGTGTTTGGCGCCTTTTTCGGACTGTGTGACACCGTGTCTCATCCGGAGCGCATATTCCACAATTGCGACTCAGAAGACGGTGTGATCTCGTCGTTGCCGTTCGAAAAGGAAGGAGTGGGGTTTCCTGGCGTGTAAACAAAACATGCCGGGGTCCGTGGCGATCGCCATACAGTTCCTCTCCGGTTTTTCGACGCATATCGTCACGGCGGCGCAGCCGTTCTGGCTGTCGTGCGTGCTTCCAGACGATCTTCACGGCTCGTTCGGCGCGAGGGGGAACATGCTGCTCGGAATCGGTGGTCTTCTCTCCACGGGGTGGATCGCATTCGCGTGCACCGCCGCATGTTCACGGTCTCTTTTGCGCGGAGCGCTTGCGCTGCGGATCGTGGCAGCTCTGATGTACGTTTCAGTATCAGGACGTCCAGAGCTCTTCGCTTGGAGCCGCATGCTTCACGGCATTTCCCTTGTGAGCAACGCACTCTGTCACCGCATCGTGAGCAGCATCGCAAACGTTCCCGCGCGCGCGCGAGCGAGTCAATGGTTGTCCTTTCACTTGCTGTTCGGACCACTCGTGGCGTTCACCGTCAGCTCCGCGTTGGCGGCGCATCTCGCGGCGCGCGCGGTGTTCCGGTGCGTCAACGGACTGTACCTCACGACCGCGATCGCTTCGTACGCGTTGAGCCTCGCACTGCACGCGGATCGTGAGACCGACCGAGGTGCAGACGTGGAGAAGTTTCCCTGTGCAGGGGTCGTCGGGTACGTCGTGACGTTTGGCTTCGTCACGGGTGCGAGCGTCTTGGGCATGGAGACCATCGCCCCGTTGCTGGCCCGCTACCTGTGCGGCCTGCCGCTCGAACGGCTGTGGCTCGTGCTGATGCCCATGATGTCATCGATGATACTCGCCAGTGCAGGTGGGCTCTATCGTTCGAGACCGCCTCACGGCATCAGCGTGGGAGCGTCGGTGGTGGCGCTCATTGGCGCCGGCGGCACACGGAACGGTGCGCATATGTCGGTGCCGCGTTTCGTCCTCTCGAACGTGGCCCTGGTCGTGTCGGCCGTGCTGATGATGGAGCACCTGACGCTCACGGTTTCGGCACGCGCGGGTAGGTGTGTGCCGCTCTACCACTGTGCCATGCAACTCGGCAGGGCCGCCGCTCCGTTTGCGGCGAGCTTGTTCCTGGACGGCACACCGTGTGGGGCGGGAGCCTACTGGAGCGTGCAGGTGTCCACGGTCGCGGTGGCGGCGTGCATCTTTGCCGCGCTGCGCGAAACAGACACCGCCACCGTGCGGGACCCGGTGGTGATTCTTGTTTGATGGAAAAGGACGTACACTACCGTCAGAATTAGGACAACGCACGTCGCAGTACCAGCGCAATATGCTGATGCATTACGGAAACAAGCGCACGGTAGCAGGAGGGGCCTTGTTGGTCGCTGTGGCGACTGCCGCGTGCGTGCCGTGGCGAGCCGGCGACACCGCACGCACGCCGGGTGACGTACGCGTCCTGATGGTGTTCAGCGGCATGGGACGGGAGCCGTGGAGCTACGCGTGGGCCCATATCGAGGGGACGGATTGGATCGGCATGCGGAGCGAACCACTCTATGATGGGTGCGCCGTTCTCTCGTCCGTCTTGTCCCAGATCGGCGCGCACGCGCGTGCAGTCGTCGTGGCACATTCGCTGGGATGCGTGCAAGCAGCGATGATGCATACGTGTGCGGATCGACTCGAAGCCGTGCTCCTGCTGGCGCCACCGGTCGCGAGTTTGTTCGCCGGCTTTGGCAACGACCTACGCATTTTGGCGGGGCGCACGCGCGTGCGGCGCGTCGTCGGTACCTTCGAATGCCTTGCTCCGTATGCGGTCCAGACCCCTTGTGCCGCGTGCGACGACATCGCCGTTGCGAACGCCTCGCACTCTGGGTGGGCCCTACTTCGCGATGGCGACAACCCTTCCGCACTAGCCCGCGCGTCCGCGTGCGGAGGCGTCCTCTCGAACGCGGCACAGGTCGAAGAGGCGCGGTATCAGTTGCGCGCGCTCGTCGCCGGCGAACGCGCGACGTCGACACACCCCGTCGCCGCGCCGCTGTGCTGCGTTCCCCCGCAGCTCTTCGGGAGCGACATGGCGCAGTTTGCGTCATGAGTGTGGGGCGCGCGTTTTTTTGTATATGTCAGAATACATCACGCGTCGCCGCAAAAGACATTCAAGGGTGCCATCACGTGAAGCGGATGGAGCGAGACGCGTTTTGGGAAGCGATGCAAGTCGCTGGGAAGGATCTTACATGGTCCGCATTCGAACAAACGAAGGCAGCGTGGAGCGTGTTGTTTGCCAACACGGCGGATCGCCACACACTCAAGGGCTGTGCCTTTCATCCGCCCGGACCAGAGGGCGCGCGCCCCCCCGTGACGCTTCCGCTGTGCACCTCCCCGTCACGGCCGCGGCATGGTACCGTCTCCGTGCCATCCGCCTCGACTGCGACGACGCTAATCGTGGAACGAGTGGGCCCCTTTGAGACGCGGGGCAATTACAGCTGGATCGAAGTGTTTTTCCGCGACGCGTTCGGGCACGCCACGGCAGACAAGCAACGGCACGTCCGTTACGGGTTTCTGGGTCCCGTCGACAGCAACGGGCACCCGCACACGTCGCCTCCACTATCGGTCCATCACGGGCGCATCGCACCGGGCTGGGGGCAGAGCATCGTGGGGCAGTATCCGTTTACGCTTGAGGGATGCCTGTTGCATGGCGTGTGCGAGACGAAAGGGCTCTTTTTGGGTCTCGGAGGAGACATGATATGCCCAGAGGATGAAGGGGGTACACGGTGCATGACATGGCCAATCATGACAACGTATCGAGGGCCGCCGTTGAGCGTCAACCTGCTGACGAACGACATCCGCCCGCCACACTCGGCTCCCCTGGCGTGGTTTGTGCAAGCGGCCATCGAAGTGTGGAATGACGTGCCGGCCGAGACGGTCGAGACTCCACAGTCGCGGTATTACTTCATGATCGAAACTCCGCTCGCGCTGGTGCCCCAGGGGCAAACGTTGCACGTCGGCACGGTGATGCTGCCAGTGTCCGGGGAGCTCGTCGACACCACGTATCACGTCATGCACACCCATGCGTACAATGGCACTGAGCGCACCGAGAACTTTGCGCCTCTTATTCGCTACGGTCTGCTGCTCAAGGCGGGAGGTGTCCACGCGGTGCAAAAGCTGCGCGCCGCCGCCCACAATCACACCGCGCTCAACCCGGCCATGATGCGTGCGAGCGCGCGACAGGAGGAGGACGTCGTGTGCGAAGCACGGACGCGCGTAGGGGGAGCACTGCATTTCTCGCGAAAGCCGTCGGTGCGCTGCCACCCTTGGCGCTTTCAGCGCGGCGACCTTGTCACGGCAATCGCCGTGCTCGACAGTGCGTCCTCCATGACCGTTGTCAACTTTCACCACCAGTGGCTCCTTTGGTACGTGGCCGACGATCACCGCCCCCATTTCACCGCCCACACCGCGACAACCGAAGCGGCGGCCGCCGACTGCATCGACACCCCGCTCGCACGCACGGAGGTTCATGCGATCTTCGTCCTGGCGCTGCACGACGCGTCGCAGTGCATCATGGTAACGACAGCAGTGTCGTGCGCCGTATTCGTGGGCGTCGCGTGCTCGACAAGAAGGAACGCGGCGAGGGCGATCGCGTCAGCCGTCGCGATCAACGCCATGATGCTGATGCTCGCGACCGCGTGGATGCTGCGCACCGGCATACTGCGCCGTAACATGGCAATGGAGTACGTTACCGGTGACGATGCGATCGTGTCCTGCCGCGATGCGGGGCACGCCGTCAATGAGGCTCTTCCTCCCGTTGTCGCAGTCGCGTCTGTCGCCGCAATCGCAGTCATGGTAGTGTTGGCAGCGTCGCGGATGCTATCGCGAAACGGCGTTTCCTTGTTATGACGGTCTGCGAAAGAATGGTGCAACAAAGCGCTCACAGAATGCGCCCAGCGTCACGGAAGCAACGGAAACGAGCGCCAAGCGTGTGCAGAGGTGGTCGTGCGCGACGCGCCACACGGCACAGAGCAGCGGCACGTGCAGCACGTTCACCCAGGCGAGTACGGCCGGTACACGTGGACCGCGTCTGTGGTGGTGCGCGTACGTTGCGATTTGGAAGCATACAGGAATCACCACGTCGAGCACGAGTCCTCCAGCTAAGCGATCGGTGCGGGACGGTGTCAGTTCCGTCATACATGCCACCATGCCGACGACGATCGCGGCGCCCGCCACTGCGCCCATGTGCGACAGCGCCACCGGCACGCGGAGGCCGACCCTCTGTATCCGTCCGAATGTTGCTCCAATGGCGAACGGGGTCAGACGGGACGCGGTGAAGAAGTAATCGTAATGCAACGATCGCGATGTGTGCGTTTGCACCGTGAGGTGCGCGCAACCTACCACACGGCTCGTGACGGTGCGGGGTTCGCGTCCGTAGATCGCGCGGTACGCGTATCCCAAGGCATCTCGTGCCGGTGTGTCATTTGGCGGACTGGAAAGCACGCACCAGTCGTGATGCACGACCGCCACGCGCACGGAGACACACACGCACGCCAGCATGGCCCACGCCGTTACGGTCGGGTTGCAGCGGCGCATGGGGTACAGCATCAGCACGTTGGCGTGAAGGTCGACCAGGATCGCCCACGCCGGCGAGCACATGGCATTTCCTAGGAAGCGCGCGTTGTCCACCGCGAGGTTTGCACCCATGCCGAGCCATAGCACGAGCGCCCGGACGTCGATGCCACCCGTCTCTGCGCGAAACGAGCCGGTTGCGCATGCCAGCAACGCCGACGCTCCGACGAGCGGAAAGAGCCGCCTCCAGCGCGCCTTTGCGTTCTCCATCAGGGGAACCGAAGCATCGGCGCGTGCACCTACGAGGAAGCCAGATATAGAAAAAAGGATCGGCACGGAAGCGATGGCGAGTGCGGAGATGGCGAGCTCCATTGCCGATGTGCCAAACGGTGGCCCCGTGAGGCCGTCTTTGATGCGGCTGAGGTTTGAGACGTGAAACAACACGCTAACAGCAGACGCCGCCCAACGGGTCGCTTCGAACGTCGCGTACGCAGTACGTGGTGCTTGTGCGTTGGCACCCTGCATGTGGGGTACCGTATGGGTCGGAATGGAGACAAAAAAAGGAAGGAACTCACGGGCGCACCGCCGATGCGGCGGCGCGTGCTGCGCACCGCAGCAGCCACGGCCCTGCCATGGCACCGTACTGCCACGTCACGTTGGGCGCGACGCGCGTCCTGGCGTCGGAGCGCCACGCGCACGTCGCCACCACGAGTGTGACGGCGAGCATGCTCACGCCGTCGGCAAGCGCCGGTAGCGTGCACATGCACGCGACGCCGAGTGCGACGTACGACGCGCAGAGCACACGCACCGCGTTGTCCGCGCCGAGGAGGGTGGGCAGCGTGACGACGCCGGCGTGGCGATCGGCGTCGACGTCTTTGAGGTCGAAGGCCGCCGTCTGATGCGCGACGAAGAGCGCACTGAGCGCGGCGATCCGCCACCGCGCGGGCGTGTCGGGCACGGCGAGCTGGGTCGCGTGCGACCACACGGCGGCGACGCCCGCCACGTAGACGGTCTTCGAGAGCGGAAACAGCGTCTTGATGCGCTTGCCCACGACGGGGAGGGGCGTGACGTAAAACGCCGTGATCGCCGACGTCAGCACCGACGAGACGAGCAGGTCGGGGTGGTGCAGCGCGCACGCGCCGAAGACCGCGAAGCACGCCGCAAGAAAGCACGCGGTGGCGCGCCGGTGGCGCGCAAACGCGCCGCCGTCGTAGGAGCGCCCCCGCTTGTCCTCGTCGTTGGCCACGAGCTTGTCCGCCGTGTAGGTGATGGCGTGCCCGCACGCCGCCGCGAGCGTGCGGCTCGGCGTCAGCGCGTAGCCGGCGCTGTGCAGCCAGAAGAGCTGGAAGCACGCGAAGACCGTGCCACCGGTACTGTGAATGAGCGCCCATAGCAGCATGCTTACCGTCATCGCTCGCGCGCTGCGACGTGTGGGTTTGTGTGTGTGTACTAAGTGCGGGATAAAAACGCTTCCTGATCCGAGAACGCGCGCGCGTTCGTGCGGACGGCGCTTCCTTTCCGCCCGATGGGTTCAGGAATCATAGAAGAAGAAGAAGAAGACACAGTCAGCGCGCAAAAACAAGGCATGGTCTTCGAGTGGTACTGCGATCACAGCATCGTGTGCCGGTGGGGCGATCACATCTTTGCGACCTACGGCGTCGCCATGGGTTGCGCCGCGGCGACCTTTTGCGCCACGCACGTGGCGCTCCTCCGAGCGCTGTGCGCCGCCGCGGTGTTGCCCTCTGGCTTTGCGTGCGAAGGTTTCGCGCTATTGCAGCTCGTGGCCTTTCTCTTCGGCGGGCGTGCGTGCAGCATGCAGCTAGAGGACCGTCACGTTATCAATCAGAGCGTGTGGCGTGCGGCGCTGCGTCCTGGGATGCTCTCCTCGGGCGGTCAGGCGTTCTGGGTGGGCACGTGCCTCGCCACCGCGTACGCGTGCGGCGCCGCCGCTCCGTGGGCCGCCGCGCTCGCGCTGCACGACGCCACGATGGCGTCCTTCTTCGCGATGATGCCGCTGATGAAGGTCGGCTGTGTCACGTACGGGTGCTGCTGGGGCTGCGAGGCGGCGCGCGCGGCGTGGTGGACGACGGTCTACACGAGCCCGCACGCCAAGGTCCTGCAGGCGCGCGCAGACCTCTGCGGGCGACCGCTCGTGCCCACGTCGACGCTCCAGATCGCGCTGTTTGTGGCGACGATGGCGGCGGGCGTTCTGCTTGCACGCCGCGCCTCTACTATCCCCGTCGGCACGCTCACGGTCGTGCTGCCGTGGGTGCACACACTCATCAACCGCGCCGTGTACGCGATGCGCGGAGAGGGCGCGCCACCGGAGATTGCGCGGTTCACGCAGCAGGAGCAGCGGCGCCACCGCGAGCGGTGGACACGCCCGCTCAAGGCACTCTCGCTCGCGGGCGCACTCTCGTGGACGGTGGCGCTCTCCCCGAGTGTGGACGTCGTCGCGCACCTGCGCGCGGTGGCGCCCGCATCGCCCGCATCTCTCAGTCTCGCCTTTCTTCTGTACGCTACAGCATTCGGCTACCACCGCGGCGCGCTCGGCCAGTGGTGTGTGCGCCGCGCCTCATCGCGGCAGTACCAAAGCGACCGCACGGTGCACAAGGCTCACCCGCACACAGAGTGAGTACAGGTAGTAGTGGTAGTGGTAGTGGTACTGCATTCATGCGCGCGCGGTACGACCGATTTCTTTTTTTTTGGTGCCGTGAGGGGTAACACGTTCTGCTTATACGATTTTGAATACGAATGCTTCCGCTGCATCTGACCGTGACCTTCTCCGTGCCCAGCGACCTCGGCCGGTACGACGAGGAGAGTGTGCACGCCGCGCTCCTCGACGTCGTCGCCGACCTGCCTATTCCGCAAGAGGCCGTGCACGCCGCGACGCACGCGGACGCTCCCTTTGCCGGGGGCGTCCTCGTCCGCGTGGCTCGCACCGCCGCCGAAGAGCTGACGCTCCGCGTGACGGTGGACCTGTGCGTCAGCGACGGCGTCACCGCCCTCCGGTTGGGTCTGGGGGCACTCGACCGGCTGGCGACCGTGTCGCCTCTCGTGCAGAAGCAGCAGAACACGTTTGGACACGCCGTGCTCGGATACCGCGACCTCGTCGACGCGCGCGTTGGTGGCAACCTGAGCCGCCACGTGGCACACGCGCTCGCGGAGGTCGCGTGCATGCCCTGGCACGCGCTGCGCTACGCAGTCGGCCTCGCGCCCCCGCCCGCCGGCATGCTCGCTTCGTTGCTGCACTACTTTGCACAGGGAAACCCGGCGGCGCAGACGGTGCACCGCCGCTACGCGGCGCGAGGCTTTCGACAGGTGGCGCACGACGCACAGGCGTACGCCAACGCCATGGGAAAGCATTTCATCTTCTGCCCCATCAACTGCAGCCCTAAAGTGGCGGTCGCGCTTGTGCCCAGCGTACAGGAGGCGCTGCGCTCGGAGACGCGGCTGCGGCACCTCGTGTCAACGCCCGCCTTCCGCATCACGATGGCACTGATGAAGGCGCCGCGCCTCTCACCGGCGACGCTCTACCTGAACGGTGTGATGATGTTCAACAATTACGGAAAGCACGCGCTCTGCGCGACGCGCCTCGTGCCGCGTACCTTCAAGTGGAACCTCACGACGGTGCACCCCGACCTCGCGTGCTTCGTCACCGTGAGCATCAACGGCGTACTCCTCGTGTGCCTGCGGCGCGAACCGCGCTTCGCGGCACTGCCGGTCGTAGAAGACGACTGATAAGCCGAAACACAAAAATGGTAAAACAAGTGGCGGCACTCTTTTTTTTATTCTTCTTCTGTGGCGGGTCACGCGAGCAGCCGCGCGAGTAGCAGGCCTGCGATGCATGGATTGTCGTAGTCAGCGGACAGCAGCTCGACGGCGGCCACGGCCGTCGCGCCTGCCGCGCAGCGCCCGACCTCAACGTCGTTCCACGCGGCAAAGGCCGCGAGCCACACGGCGGCGGTCCCCGCGACGCTCTTGCTGCCCACGAGCTTGGGCGACGCGACGGTCCGTCCGATGATGGCCCCCATCGGGTCCGCGAAGAAGAGCGGTGCCATGTCGACGAAGCGCACGCCACACGAGGCGCAGAGGCTGCACGTGAGCAGGTAGCACGCGACGCCGGGGTCCACGCGCTTGTCGGCGTGCAGGAACGCGAAGCGGCGCGCAAGCGGCGCGCGCAGCAAGGCGGCGGCCGCCGCGAGCGCGAGGAAGCCCCACGCCACTGCGTGCACCGAGGCGCGCAGCCTCCAATCGTTCTGGTCCGAGTGCACGAGCAACGTCCCGATGAGCACGTGGATGGCCTTGCGCGACTTCCACGGCGCGAGTACTTTGTTGAACATGCAGAAGCCGAGCACCGGCGCGCCGAGTGCGAGCTGCCACTCGAACGGTAACACTGGCGGCTCGTAGCGCCGCGTCCACGAAGGCGGCGGTGGGTCGGCGGCCACGCGCGGCGCGACGCCGCGGCGCGCCGGCGGCAGCAGGCCGCGCACCACGTCCGCCACCGCGTCCGCGCGCTCGATGTGCACCGCGTGACTCGCGTTGGGCACCGCGACGAAGCGCGCGCCCACGCGCGCGGCCCACTCCTCGATTAGCGGGACGGGCGTTATGCCGCGGTCGTGCGCGCCGACAACCACGCGCAGCTCGGGCACCGCCACGCCATACGTATCGCAGCCCGCGCGCTCGTCACCGGCCGCCACCGCGGCGAGCATGGCTTTCGTCGCCTGCGCCCACGTCGTCAGCGGCCGCGCGTAGTACGGGTTGCCCACGTAGCGCAGCGGATGGTAAAAGTCGCCGGAGCACAGCAGGCGGTCGTGGCAGCGCGCGTACGGCGTGCGCAGCATCGCGAGCGTCGTGCGCAGCGGCGTGGGCAGGAGCGCGAAGGTCGCGGCGGACACGCCCCACACGCGTTCCACCTCTACCGCGAGGTACGGCGCGACGATCGCGTCCGCGTGCACGGAGGGTGCTACGAACGCCGCACCAGCAACGTGTACCGAGCTTTGCGCGAGCGCGTGCACCGTCGGGCACGCGGCCGACGAGATGGCGAGCACGTAGATCGACTTGTGGGCGCGTGCCACATGCTCGATCACGCGCCGCAGGTCGTCGGCGCGTGCGCGGTCGGACGCTTCGAACGCGCCGGTTGAGCCAGCCACGCCGCGTGGGTCGTACGTGGCGAGCGCGAACGTGTCTGAGAGCGGCAGGAAATGATCGTCGCCGATCGGCCCCATCTGTGGCCACGCGAAGGCGAACGGCTGATAGAGGAGCGCTGGAAGCGCCGCCGTCGACGCGCGTACGAACACGCGCAGGCGCGCGCCGCCGGCGACGTCAACGAAGCTGATCTGCGGAGCGATGGCGAGCGCAAGCGGTAGCAGCAGTGAGAGCATGGAGAAACGGGAGGCGCTTTGCGAAGGGTCTTGAAACGCGGAGTGCCCCAAAAACGTGCGGGTGGCTCCCACCGCGTTCCCGTGTGCATGCACACTCACTCCAACGCGATCACCGCGATCACCACCACCACTCATCGCGTTCGCGTCAAAAAGGCAAAAAAATACGCGTCTCTGTGTCACAATGGCGGATTCGCCTACTGCGCCCCCCCTCTCCGCGCGGGCTCGCGTGCCGCGCCCGACCGTGCCGTACAAGCCCGAAGTGCTTGCGTGCGCGGCGGACGCCTACTGCCCCACGCATAACCCCGACGGCAAGATCAACCTCGCTGTCACCACCGGCGACCTGCTCGCGCCTCTGTGGCACGACCGCCTGCCGACCGCCTCAGTGCGCGAGCTCGTGGCGCACGACCCGTGCCTCTACAACTATTCGGCGCACCGCGGCCGCACAGACCTGCGCGCCGAGGTGGCGCGCTTCCTGTGCGAAGCATTTGGCGACGCCGTGCCCCCGACAGTGGACGGCTCCCAAGTGGCCCTCTTCCCAGGCAGCACGGCGGCCTACGACGTGCTCGCCCACTGCTTGCTCGACGCGGGGGACGTCATCGTGACGACGCGGCCGCGCTACGCCGCGTACGACTTCGACTTCGGGGCGCGCGCCGGCGTGAGCGTCGTCCACGTGGACGACTACGACCCGCGCACGCTCGACGCCGCGTGCGACGCGCGCGTGCGCGCCGTGCTCGTCTGCTCCCCACATAACCCACTGGGCACGGCGCTCGACGCGGACGCGCTCGAGGCGCTTTCGCGCTGGTGCGCGCGCACCGGGCGGCACCTCATCTGCAGCGAGGTGTACGCCGCGTCGCTCTGGGCGGAGGGGGCGGCGCGCCATGCGAGCTCGCTCGCGCTGATTTCGCGTGGAGACCACGTGCACACCGTCTGGAGCCTGTCCAAAGACTTGGGATTGACGGGCATGCGCGTGGGTGCGCTCGTGAGCTCCAACGCGACATTGCACGCGCGGTTGGACTCACTGTGTGCCCTGTGCGCCGTCAGCCAGATGGCGCAGGTAGTGGTGCGCGACATACTGCGCGACCGCTCCTGCGTGACCGCCGTTCTCGCGGGGCACAAGACGGCGTTGCGCGACGCCTTCGCCGCCGTCCGCGTGCTTCTCGACGCCCACGCCATCCCCTACACCCCGCCGGTTGGAGGCAGCTTCGTGTACCTCGACCTGCGGCGCTGGCTGCGGGGCCGATCCGAAGAGGAGCTGTGGCGTGCGCTCTTCGAAGAGACTGGCGTGCTTCTCACGCCGGGGAGCGCACAATATGACGCCGAGGGCGGACACTTTCGTTTGTGCTTCTCTGTCTCCACACTCGCCCTACGCGCCGCGCTCGCCCGCCTCGACGCCTTCTTCCTGCGGAGGGCGTCGTAGGTACACCCCGACTTCGCGCTGACTCAACGCCGCGACGAGGCGGTGCACGTCGAGCGCCTCCGTGTCGACATCGCTCTCCTTCAGCGCTTCGATGATTCGTGCGTGCAGCGCCTCCTCAACGCGGCGCGTCTGCGCTGCGGCCCACTTCATTTGGTACGTGCGCGCGCTCTTTTTTCCTTGGTGCGCGGAACGCGCGCGCGCGTCGGCGCCTCCTCTTCTTTTTTTGAGAGAGTGAAAAAAAACCATATATACCACATACTCACACTACACGCGTTTGTGTGTGCCCCACGTCATGCTCCTCCCGACGGCGCGTGACGCTATCGACAGCACGCGCCTGAGCTGCGCACCTCTACCGCCGTCCATGGACCCCGCCGCCACAGTCGCAGCTCCACCGTCGCCGTCCCCCAGCAGACGCGTTCCGTCTGTGCTGCTTCTCCACGGCACGGCGTGCAATGCACGGGTGTTGCGGACGCAGCTGCGCTGGTTGCTGCAAGGCGGTGACGACGACAGCGAACGCGCACGGTGGGCGCCTCCATCCGCATTCGCTGTCGAGGGGGCGCTGCAAGTTCCCGCGCTGCACCCGACGGCGCAGATCGTGCGCGCGGCTTACGGGCCGCAGACGGAGTACCTGCAGTACCTCGAGACCGCGCCGTTCGACGCGAGTGCGAGCGTGTACGGAGGGTTGGACGCGGCGGTGGCGCACGTGCGTCAGCAGGTGCGGATTTGCGCGCCGACGGCGGTCGTCGGCTTCTCGCAGGGAGCGCTCCTTGCGACGCTCCTCGCTGCGCGCGCGGTGGATGAGGGAGGGGAGGAGCCGCCGGGTTGTCTCGTCCTTTTCAACCCACCCGACCCGCGCTGCCTCCTCGACCACGCCGCTGTGCGAAGGTGCGCGCCGCTGCCCGTGCCAGTGCTCGTATGCCATGGTCGCGCCGACGCCGTCGTAGGAGACGCGCCTCAGAGCTACGGCGCTCTGTTTGCGCGCGTGCACTGGCTCACACACACGGGTGGCCACCAGCCGCTTCCGTCGGACGAGGCCGAGGCGCGCAAGGTTGCGGCGGACGTGAGGCGCTTCGTCGCGTCTCATGTCGTGAACTCGGAGTCACCCGTGTCGCGCTCGCCCTGATTCCAGTCCGCGGCGAGCATCCGCATGTTCGCCGCGAGATTGAGCTCTGCGCGCTTGGAGGAGGCGTCGAGCGCGCCGTAGCCGTGGCGGGGGAAGGTCCGGACGTCGTCGCGATGCAGCTCGCGCAACGGCAGACCCGTCATCTCGGCGATCGTCTGGATCTGCGCCGCGGCATCGAAGCTATGCAGCAGGGCGTGCGCGTGCGCGACGTCGCGCGCGCGCACTACGCATCCCTCCCGGAAACGCCCGAACACGCGTCCGGCCATGTGCGCGCGCAGCTCCGGCGCTTCCATGTACCACGTGGCGTTGCGCGCGTCAACGTACGCGTCGTCCGCGAAGTTGAAGGCGCTCTGGTGGAGGAAGCGCAGCGGCCCGACGAGCCCGTCAGCGTGGCGGGTGCGCACGGCGGCCACGACCGGGTGCTCCAGTGTGCGCAGTGCGTCGAAGGCTAATAGCGAGGACGACACAGCACGGTCGTCGCAGCGGTCGAGGGCGGCAGCGCGGCAGCGCAGGATCGCTGACGCCGTCATTGCAAACAGTGGTACGTCGGCGGGAATGACGAGCGTCGTCGTCTCGTCCAGACGCGCCGAGAGGTGCGGAAACAGTCCCTCGCGCGTCTCGTAGCCGTTGAGGCGCGCTATGAGGCGGCACGCCGCCGCCATTGTGCACCGCAGATGCCACTCGTCCCCGGGCACCCGCGCCGGCCGCCACGCCGCGCACTGCTCGCGCGTGAGCGGTATCGGGCCACTGCCATTCCACGTGCGCGGGATGCGCGCGCCGTAACGCGCCACGAGACCGCGCGCCGTGGCGCGCGTCAGGCGCTCCTCGACGTCAACGTGTGCGTCCGGCGCCTGGTAGTGGTGGTGGCACGCGCCGTCGGTGCGGCCGTCTCGGTCGCGTAGCACCTGATCGCGCGCCAATGCCTCGAGCCACACGGTGTGCGCCAACGCTCGGTCGATGTGGTCCGAGACGATGAGCACGCCGTGGTTGGCGAGGAAGCCAATCTCCTTGCCGCGCAGCGTTGGTACGCGCAGCAGCCTGTCGCCCTCGGCCAGGACGCCGCCACCGCGCGAGCCGACAGGCCAATTGCCCGTGTATTCGGGGTCGACTCCGACACGTCCACGGAGCAACCGCGCGTCTGCGTGCTCCTCGACCCGTAGGCCGATCGGCTCGACGCAGCAGAGCGCCGACGCCCATGGCTGATGTGTGTGAAATACGACGCGCGCGGTACGCCCAAGCGCGCGATGCACCGGCCCGTGCAGAGCTACCGCGGCCCCCTGCACCACGCCCTCGCCCTGCAGCACCGCGCCCGACGCGTTTACCAGCAGCAGGTTTTCGGCCGTCACCTCGATCCAGTGCAGACCATAGCGGTTGACAAGGAAAGTGTCGTAGTGAGGCGGCACGCTCATGGTCAGATGGTTGCCGAGGCCGCTCGAGGCGCTCAGGCCGCGCGCGGCGAAGACGCGGAACGCTTCGGCGAGCACGGTGCGCTCGTAGGAGTGGATCATCGTCGGCGGCGTTCCCACGACGGTCCCGAAAAATAACGCTGCATGGGCAAACACGCTAAAAAAAGAAGATGCCAACCACACGCCCCGCGTTACCACACGCCTCGCGCGACGACCTCGCGGCGCTCACCCCGCGACAGCGCACTATACTCGACCGTGCGTCTGCCGACCACCCGCGCTACCGCGCACTCATCTGCTCCTTTCTCGCCGCGCACTGCTGGGACGAGGAGGCCGTCGAGGACTGCGTCACGCCGGTGATCCGGCTGCTCGAGCGGCCCGTGCCGTTGGCGGACATCCGGCCGTGCTTGACACACGGCGCCGCCGGCGATCCGCCCCCGGCACTTACGGTAGTGCTTGAGGACGGACACGGCGGCGTCGCCCGGGACGTGCACGGCGTCCCCCTGTGCGTCACGTTCGGTGTCGTTGCGTCGGAGGACTGGGACGCGGACCGCGCACTACAATGGAGCGTGTGGGTCGCTCGGCGCGTTTTGGCGCACACCGCACCGACCGAGATTCCGCGCACTACGAACGTCATCGACTTGCTGTGTCGCGGCGCGCTCGACCACGACAAGACGCCCCTCATGCCCACCACCAAGATGCTAGAACTGTCAACAGCGCTACCGGCGTGCAAGACGTACGTGTGCGGCGCGCACCCCGGGCTGCGTGCGGCGTTTGCCGCGCTCGCCAAGATTCCTGTGCTCGGCGCGTACGCGCGGGACGTGGTGTTTTGCGACACGTACGAGTGCCTGCGCGGCGTCGTCCCGCCCGAGCACATGCTACCGCACTGGCGCAAAGGTGGCGCCTTCGACTTCGACGTGCGCGCGTACGGCGCCTCGCTCTGAGCGCGCGCGCGTCTCATGACATGAAGAGGGGCGACCACTGCACCACCGGCCAGCACACTTGACAGGCGGGCCACGCGCCGACGTACGGCCGCTTGCAGTGGAGGCACGTCGGCAGATAGCACACCACCTCTCTCGCCACGTCGACGGGCAACCGCGAGCGCAGAAGGAGCCACACCTCGCGCGTGCGCCCGTCGGTCATCGAACCGTCAGTGTGCCGTCAGGGGCGGCTATTTTTTGTGTCGTCGTCGAACGGCGCCAGCGCGTACACGCACACGGCCACCTGCGACCCCATGCCGTACGCGACATGCACCGCCCAGTCGAGGCGCCGCGACCGTCCGTCCGCGAACCTCAGGTCGGCAAAGTCGGCGTCGAGGGAGGACACGTCCACCGCGGGCGCGCGTTGCTGCAGCAAGGCAGTCACTGCCACGGCGTCCTCCACGCACGCACCCATCATGTGCCCGCACCTGCTCTTCGTGTTGGTGATCACGACGCGCCGCGCGTCCTCGCCGAAGACGGCGCGCAGCGCCTGCACCTCCGCCACAGCGCAGAGGCGCGTCCCCGTCTCGTGGCTCACGTAGAGACAGTGGCGCGCGAGCGCGCTGCGCGTCACCGCACGCCGCTTGCACGCGTGATCGATCGCGTCCTCCAAGACGCGGCGCACGTGCCCGTGCTCGATCTGCGTCCCGTGGTGCGCCGAGTTGCCGATGCGGCTTGCAACGAGGTCGACGGACCGCTGCTGCGCGGGCGGCCGCGGAGCGCGCTCGTCTGCTAGCAGGAGCGCGACCGCGCCCTCTCCAAAGAAGAAACCGTTGCGCTCCGTGCTGAAGGCGGTCTTTCCGTAGGGTTCGGCCGCGTCCGACGCCGCCTTTAGCCTTACAAAGGAACTCACCACCTCTTCGCAGGCGCCGTCCAATATCGCGTCGGCCGCGACGACGAGCATGTAACGCGCGTCCTCCGCGAGAATCGCGTTGGCCGCCAACTTGATCGCCACGGTCGTGGAGCAGCACGATGCTGACGAAAATGTGTTGAACGCTCTGGCTTTTGTGAGCTGCGCGAGCTGCACGTTCGCCTGTAGGATGAGATCGAGAGCGAGCTTGCGGTCCTCTGCATTGTCTTTGCGCAGCGCGGCCTCGCAGTGGCCGAAGGAACTGGCGAATATTACACCTACGTGGTCCCGGAGCGCCTCGGGCAACATCCACCCGCTTTCGGCGCTCACTAGCCCGGCCTTTTCCAGCGCTTCCATCCCCGCGCGCACGGCGAGCACGCCGCTCCGCGAGAGTCTACGCAACACGTTGGGCGGTACCCCGTACCTTTCGAGCGACGGCGGTACGGTGAAGGCAGACCCCGCACGTACGTGCGCGTGCGCCAACGGCGCGATGGTGGTGTCGTCTCCCAAGGGGAGCACCGTGCTAACGGATACCACACGGGGCATGCGTATGGTGTATTGCGTGGGTGTGCTGACGCAAGGCGTGTGTTTGAAGTACGGGCTTGCTATTTTCTTACTCACGCAAATGTCTGCAGCCACGCGACCCCGACGCCGAGTGCGCGCGCCGCTGGTTCCGCCGCGCGCAAAAGCTCCACCGCCGCCGCGCGCTCGCGCGCGGACGCAGGAATGCGCCTGGCGTACGCCGCGGCGACGCGCTCGAACCGGGACGCGTCGCCCGCGGCGTACGCCAGTGCGTCGGCGGTCTCGCTGTGGTCAAACGCGAAACGTTTCTGAATCGTGCGTGCGAGGCCCGTCCCTTTGAGGTAGGCGAGCATGCTGTGCACCGCTCCCTCGTCCTTGCGCGCGATCTTCGCAATGAGCATCTTCTTGTCCATGGGTAGCTCCAGGTACAAGGTGGTCGCGAATTGCGTCATGGCCCGCCGCACCGCGCTCAGCGCGCCCTCCGCGGCGGCGCGGTCGGCGTCGGTGTGCAACGTCCGCACCGAGCGCACGAACCGCTGCACAGCGTCGTCCATTTGGGACGGAAATGCCGGAGTGCTCCACAATCCAAGCCGCCGCCGCGCAAGGAGCGCCTGCAAGGACGGAAGCTTGGGAAACGACGGCGACTGCCCGGTCGCCGCCGTCAGATGCTGCAGCGCCTCCTGTAGGCGTAGTGCGTAGGAGGCGATAGTCGCCGACGCATCCACTGGAAGAACGAGTGCAGGGGACGCGGGCGCCGCATCGTCGCCGCTCAGGAGGCCCAGGCGGCGGGGTGCCGCTTCCGGAAGGAAGAAAGCGCTAAAGGCACGCAATCCCCACGACGCCAAGCGCGGAGCGGCGAAGACGCGCTGCAGGAGCCCTGCATCGGGGGCACGAGTGCACGTGCGCACGAGGGGCGCGTGCACCCACGCGCAGTCGCCGTACTCGACGCATCGGTGTGCACCGTCGCGATCGTGAAAGTCGAGGGCGCGCTCCGCTGCGGTGTAGACGGCGTCGGCCGCCGCGACGCTTTGCAGAAGCTTGGCGCCGTCTAGGAGCTGGGACGCCCCACCCGACGAGTCTGCCAACCGTGTCTGGATGACCTGTATGCACGCGTCATCCAGGCCCGCCTCGGCCAACGCACGCACGTCCACCGCTGGCACGTCAGCGAGGGACCACCAGTCACCGGGCGCCGCGCCGTGAACACGTCCCGCGCACGTAAGAAGGATCAGCAGCAAGCGAGGGGAGAATACATCCATAATGCGTGGTAACTGATGTTTTGCACTAATGCGTTACGAAAAAAAAAGGTGGGGTTCGAGTACACCGTCGCACCTTATGGGGCGGCGCATTTGCGCGCGCCATGCGAGAGAGTATGCGACCGTTGACCGTACAAAAAAATGCTGGGACCGACATGCAACAAGGGCACCACGCCAAGCTGTGCTCGCAAAACAAACACACACACACACACACACACACACACACACACACACACA
>TARA_B110000046_G_scaffold18993_1_pt1 | contig 23194 bp, 17 predicted proteins | sample TARA_B110000046 | Tara Oceans TARA_B110000046 (sample SAMEA4397157) | marine metagenome | biome: Polar Biome; feature: [DCM] deep chlorophyll maximum layer (ENVO:01000326); material: water (ENVO:00002006), including particulate matter (ENVO:01000060) such as... | depth 40 m
GACATTTCTCACTAAATAAAAATGTAATACACACACATATTCGGAAGGAAAACGTATGTTGCAAGTAACAATCGACCTATATCGGGAATGGTCATCCCGCGCCGCAGCCAGAAAGGCTCGCAGAGACACAATTAACGAACTCAACAAACTGTCTGCACATGATCTGCAAGACATTGGTATCACCAGAGGCGATATCAGACGTTTGGGTCAAGAAGGTTATGACATGGTTTTGTTGGACATGGCCCGCAAGACACAATTCGGCGCATCGCCTGTTCGTCATCCCGATCATAATACCAATTTGAGAGGTTGGGTATAATGGCGCAACAACAATTTACAACCTACATGGAATTGGTCGGTGAATCTACTGTGTCGTTTGACGGTGTTATGTCAAGCATTTGGAAACGGTGTGAACGATTTTTTCTAACGGTAGGATATGCAAGAGCGGCTTCAGAATTGGCACGACAAGGATATCATGTAGAAGCAAAAAAACTTATGATGGAACTGTCTGAAATTAGAGAAGATTTTAAAAGATGAGCGACGAAGTAAAGGCCCAGGCACAAGAGCAAGCAGAAATTGGTTTTGATGGATTCATGCTGTGGTTAAAGCGCGGAACCCTATGGTCGTGCCTATTTCTTGCCGTAGTGATTTTCGGTTGTAATGCTGGGGTAGAAGATAATTCTTACCCAGCATATAACGGAGAACAATATGCACCTTCCAATATGGACATTAGAAAATAAGAATTAAAAACTACCCACACCTCTTGAAAACTTTTCATAACTAGGATCAGAATTTCTAACTGTTGGTTTGGGTTGAGATAATTGTGTTGTAGAATTATTCACGGTGTTGATTGTGCTATTCTTCGGCGCGATTACCACGTTGTTTCCACCAGAACCATTGCCAGTAGATTTGTCCAGAGCGTTTTGGTTCATTAGGGTTGCATTTTCATTTTTTGAAAGTCGGTCGCTGTTTCCACTAACATTTTCCAGTTCAGAACTAGACCTTCCGCCAGGCATTGCTGCGGCCGTTTGGCTCCGAGCAGATTGTTCTTGCGTACTACCCCCACCCATTCCTACAACTAGATCGGGCCTACTCGCCTTTGCTCTCAATACAAGTCTCTTTTTTGCCGTTCTGGCCAGTGAATCTTTAAATCCAGCTGGGGGATTTTGTAACATCTCATATGTAACTTTTCCGTCGGCAGTAGTTGCGCCACCTGCGTTAACCCATCCCAAAGGTGGTTTGATAGTATATCCATCAGTTAGTTTCATATTGCTACTAGGCAAATCCGTAGAATTTGTTTCAGCAGAACTTACATTATCCTGTTCTGTTTCGGTGGCCATTGGTACTGCGGCTGCTGCAGCTGCAACAGGTGCTGCGGCGGATGTTGCAACGTCTGCATTTAATCCACTTTCGCTATTTGCATCGGGACGAATAGGTGCCTGTGCGGGAACGGGTGATGCCGATGCCGCAGGATTGTTTTGCTTCAGTTCTTCTAATTTTTTCTCATTCTGTGCCATACGTCTTTTCGCCAGTCGTGGTTTGTTGCTTTCATACCACGCAAAGTCTTTGCTTTCTGCAATTTCTTTATCCGCCGCAATTTTTCCTTCAAGTTCTGTGATTTGTCTTTTATGTTCTTGTGCATTGAAGTCTTGTACTTGTTTCTCCGCCCCCAGAACCATATCTTTAGCCATTGCAGTAATTTCATCGAGGCGGGCCTGTGCCTGTACTGGATTATTTGCAAGATCGTCCTCTAACGGCCGAGGGTTGTCGTCTGTACCATAATAGTCGTTATATGAATCTCTTGCCATTAAACCAATATCAAGCGCTGCGCCTGATACGCTAGGTAAAAATACCCCAGCACCTTCTGCCGCGGCACCAAGAAAATCTCCATCCCAAAGCCTTCCAGCGGTAAAACCGAGACCCGTAAGTATACCAATGCCGGGCACCATCTTTGTTGCCATCTTAGTGAAGTTTTTCCCTAAAATACCTTTCATTTTCTTTTGCGCGATTTTCTTGCCTGTTTCCACAACGCTAGATGCGGCATCTGGAATTTTCACGACATTTGATATGGCCGCAGCAGCACCAGCGGCCTTCTTTCCCACTAAGTCCTTTGCGGTTTGAAGTCCACCACCCCCACTTCTGGGTTTCGCACTTACTTTTGGCGAACTGGATGCGGATTTGGTAGGCATGTTTGTGTCGGGTTTTACATTTGCGTTGGCGGCAACCGGAACAGATTTGGGCTTTGCGGGATCTAACTCGACAACATTATTTTTTCGATTGAATTTTTCTGTTTCTGCATCCGCAACACGGTTTTTGTCTAAATCGGCTTGTCTTGTAGTTTCTTGTGCCTGTAGATCTCCGGTGTCAGTACCTTTTGGTGCCTCCATATTTTTCTGTTCTGTAGAAGTTTTTCTATCAACGCCGTCAAATTCGTCTGGGGCCGGGGAAATATTCTTATTTTTATCAGGAGTGTCAACACTATCATCAGACAAAAATTGGTTGGCCGCTACGGCGGCTCCAGCTCCAGCAACAGCGGTTCCTGCTAGGACTTTAGGATTGATTTTTGTTGCCATAGATGAAAAAAAGTTCTTCATTCTTCCAAGTTTTGATTTTTTGGTGCTTCTGCCTGAGTCCGTACCCTGTTGATTATTTGTACCCTGTTGATTATTTGTACCCTGTTGATTATTTCCTGAAGTGGTCGTTGTATTAGAAATATCTGGTACGACATCTGTAACATCTGATACAACATTTAACGCCGTCGATAATCCAAGAAGGGCAGGAATTCCTTTTACTAGACCCTTGAACCCCCCTTTCTTAAATAGTTTAAACGCACCTTTTAATCCTTGAAGTGCTGCAATACCCCCACCGATATCACCAATAGTGTCTAGCAAACTTCCTTCGTTTCCACCACCACCACCAGCACCAGTGCCACCAGCGCCGCTGGCGCCCCCTTCTTGCATTGCCTTGAGTTGTGCTAATTCGATATCGAGTCTCTTTTTTCTTTCACGGCGTAATTCTCTCGCCTCTTCAATTTCTAACGAATTGGGGTTGTCTGCATTTTCTCTTTGCCAGACCAATTCGTCATAAATTTTTTCAAGAAACGGTTGAAATTCTAATTGGGTTTCTGTGAGTTGTGTCACCTCTCCATCGGGGCCAAACTCGCCTTGCGTGGATGCCGTGTCGGTTGTGATACCCTCCGCCGGTGTAGAAATATTCTCATTGTCGGATGTTCCCCGCCGTGCTCTTGGTTGTAGATCCGGGCCCCGCCCTCTTCTAACAGTTTGTGCGTCCGTATTTTCAATTTCTTCTGTTGCGGACGGGATGTCTCGAACAGCGGCCGGTGATATATTGTCATTTGGTGTGGGTGCGGGTATATTGTCATTTGGTGTGGGTGCGGGTTGTGAATTTTCTTCATCGGATATAGATATTCCATATCTTTCCGCTATCTTTTCTAAATTTTTACGGGCCGCTATTTCCGCATCTTCTGCCTCTTTCGATGCCTGGGCCTTCCTAATAATAATATCTTTTTCTTGATCTATTATTTCCTGTTCGGACACCCCCGACAACGCGGCGTCACGTTGAATTTCTTCTTGAGTTTTATTTGACACCCGAATTGCATCTTCGTTTGATATACTTTCTCTAAGAACCTGCATTTCTTTTTGTTCGGTCTGTTCTTGAACAGCAAGTCTTTCTACTCTTTGGTCCTCTTCCGCCTTTTGTGCTGCCTTGCGTTCTTTAAACTGTGAAATTCTTTCACCGATAAAACTCGCACCAAATGCAAGAATCGGACTTTGGGATAGCGCACCCGAAATTAAATTCCCCAATGCGCCAGTAGCACCTTTGGCAGCACCTTTTACGACATCGCCCACGGTCGATTTAAAGTTTGAATTTTGATTGATACTATTCTGTGCATCTTTCATAGTTTGGTTTAGTGCTGCACTTTCCGCCCTCGACAATCCTTCGAGATTTCTGATAGACCTTTGTAGAGAAGCAACACGTTGTTGGGTTTTTTTGTATTCTTCAACAGTCTTCTCTTCTTGACTATCTAAAATAGTTGTCAATTCGTCGAAGGCGGCTCTCGCACCAGACGACTGCAACGCCGAGCTAGCGTTTTCCAAGGACGCAGCAAGCGCCGCCTCATTTTCTCTTTGCAGTGTTGCGGTTACTGATGCGAGATCTGCCATTTATTTTTTACCCATTACTTCTTTTGCGTAGAACGCAGCAACGATTGCTGCGACTGATACGAAATATGTTGGTGCCATATCCCCCAGAATACTGGCGGCCTTGTCTAACCCAATAAGTACTGCAATTACGACTGCGAACGGATATAGTAACATTCCAAATAAAGCAAACCAAGCCATCGCTCTTTGAGCGTCTTGTTTTTTATCTTCATTTTCCATATCACTACGCAGATCTTCTAATTCTATCATTTGTCTTTCCATCGCCATTTCCTCATCACTTACTGTTCCATCGCCGTCCTTGTCGAGATGTGCATATTTACTATTTTCTTCAAATTTTTTCGGTGCCATTTCGTGGTCCTTTATTGATTTTGTGCTTTTCTCTGTTCTTCTTCTTTTATATAAGTTATCAATAAATTTAAATAGACTTCGCGTTCCCACGGAATCATACCTTCCAACTCACTCAGACTATATTTATGGTGTTGCATTAGTGCAAAATTATTCCTATACAAACTTATTAGGGATTCATGATTTAAGGTTAGGAAAAAAAATCAGCCACACCGCTCACTTTCATTTCTTTTTTAAAGTCGCATTTTCTACATCTTATATTTACCGCACAACTTGTTTCGGGCATAGTTTCAAAAAAATCATTGATAGACGCAAATTGATTTTGTGTCAGATTTTCGATAAAATCCACAAGTTCTTGTGTTGTGTAGTCAGTGGCGTTTAATACCTCGTCATCTTCCGTTATGTACTCAATACACTCTGCAATGACTTCCACAATGTCATCATAATTTTCTGACTGCAAAATGCTGTTAAGTATATGAAAATCTGGATATTTCATTACTAAATTAATTCTGTCGGTCAATTCTATAGTAGTGCTGTGGTTTTCATCGGTTTCTTGAACCGCAACATTTTCCAGATCCATCGTAAAAGGTATGTCACAATCCCCTGCTCCATCATCTTTGTCTGGACACTCTGTTCTCTTATATGTTAGGTTTATTATATTTCCTACAGATTTAGATCTCAAATTAACGAACAAATATTCGATATCAAATGTCGCCAACTTGTCAATATCAATATCTTCGATTAGGCAGTTTCGAATTATTTGTTTTATTGCGTGTATTTTTTCTTTTATATCTTCTCCTTGCTGAGCCATTAATAGTATTTTTTCTTCTTTTACTAAAAATGGCCGGAACCTTGTTTTTATACCTGTAGATGGTAATGTAATTTCATACGTTGGCGTATCAATCCGTGGTAACATAATTTTTCCTCATAAGTTAATTAAAGGCCGAAACGACTTCCAAACGATCGGACTTTTTCTTTTGCTTTGCTCTCAATATTTAGTGCAGAACTTACTCTTTGATTGACCGTCTCTTCTAAACTTCTTTTGCCATTTTCCAGAGTACTTTTTGCATTTTCTAATTTTTTAACTGTCCTGTCAGATGCCTTCCTTGCAGCCTGATATCCAGCAGTCAATGAGTTTGGAGTATCTGGTGAAGATACTGTCGATTTTACTAGATCTGCGACATCTGACCCACTACGTGCCGCATTTTCATGCGTCATGCTGGAAATATATTTTAGATAAGATATTGTGATTTGGCAGGTGGCAGGTTCTTCGTTTGAATATGCAAACGCAACATCGCCCAATGCGAGTGGAAACGCATCTACAAAATTGTATGCCTGTTTTATATCCCCTGCCGCATTATATACAGATAGTGTCATATCCCCTAAATATTTTTCTGCATATTCAACTTTGTGCGATTCATAGTCAACAATTAAATTCATCCATCTTTCAAAATATTCTCTTTCCGATAGCCCTTCGCTTAATAGCAGACTGAATGTTACTTGGTCATATGTCATTGCATATGGTGCCTGTCTGACCGGTCCATACACTTTTGTTTCTACGGTCGAAACGGATTTTCCGGGCAATGTAAAGTCTGCAACTCTATACTGCATGTCTTGATTTCCACCGTCAGCACCAGTGTTTACCGCCTCGGGGGCGTTGATAGATAATATATACCTGTTGGCGTGCAACAGTCCTTTTTTGCTTATTTCAGCTACAAAGGTTGATATTGATGGATTGAAAGACATTTATTAACGACTCCTTGCACTTTCTGCCCAAACTTTGGCGGCAGGTGCCTTTTGAAATTTCTGGACCGGTAAGAATACCGCAACATCCCATTCGTTTGCATCTATCTTTACAAAGGTTCCTTTGACTTTAGTATATAGATATCGTTTCAGACAGGGTTTGATTACGTTATATTTAGACAAAGCTTTTAGAATGTTATACGAAATCTTTAATTTTGTTTCTTTGTTGTACCGTGTGTCGGAGACAACTTTAGAAAGAGACTCCATAATAAACAATCTTCGTTGTGGTGAGACATAATGTAGGTTGATTCCAACAAAGCCATCTTTAAGTTTTTCTATGACGAAAATGAGTGGAAATTCATCGTAGTATTTTAGTTTTAATTTCCACTTGGGATCGTATGAATAACAATACATTGCGCCGAGTTCCAATCCAGAAAATCCTCTTGTGCTATCTGCCAACAGAGATTTTCTTGATATTCGGGTTTCGCTCACTTTAGTTCTAAACCAATTTCGCGCGGCATTTGTGTTTGGACGAATGCCTCGGGCTTCTAATCTTTTGAGTAATGGGGTAAAATCTGACATTATCTTCCTACTTGATCCTCTGTAATAATTTTAAATTCCCATTTTCTATCCAAACAGAATGTATTTGCGGCTTTCCACTTTGCTTCATTCACGCTCCACGTTTTCATTTCGTATAGATATCTGGGGGTAATTGTTTTCTTTTTCTTTGGTGGTTTCGTTTCTTTTTTAGGTTTGACTTCTATGACTATCGTTTGAGTTTTATCGCCTCTTTTTACTTTTATTAAAAAATCTGGAAAGTATCTGTGCAATTTTCGGTCAACCGGAGATAAATAGGGAATAACCAACTCTTCGCTCGACCAACTAAGGACTTCAGGATTTTCATCGCAATATTTCATAAATCGACGTTCCCACATGGAACGATAAACGATATTTTTTGTATTTCCAACATATTTTTCGCCGTTCGTCGGATTATATTTTCCTTTATATGTGAACCTTCTCATTTCGACTACCAAAAACCTTTATAAATATATTTAACTATTTAGGAGAACTATTTATGGCAAAAGCACCGATGAATGTTGCATGGCAGCAGTCGAACATGAATACAGTACAAGGCATGGAGCGCGGAAGAGGTGACCGCAGTGTCGCGGGTGATGCGAGCTCACTTGCCAATTTTTCTGCATCTTTTCCATCAGACGCCGAGGGCGGAAGTTCCGAGGATACTGATTTTATTTCCTTTAAGGCATATTCGAATAATGTTCCGGGCTATACTTCGATGACATCCGCCGGTAGTGCCACTGCGGCATTGGAACCGCAAGGAAATGTAAAATTGTTTATACCGGAAAGTTTGGCCAATTCTTCTAAATCAAACTACGAAGGAACGGCCAACGGTAGTTTAATTTCAGGCCTTGCGAACGAGGCGACCAATCTCCTTGATGGGGAGGTCAACGCACTTGATAAGATTCTGGGAATTGGTACAGACGCCGCTGGAATTGTAGGTGGTCTGGGTGGCGACACTGCTGAAGTCGCAATACAGGCCGCCGGCATGACCTCTGCCGCGGCAAACAGACATATTCTATTTAAAGGTATTGAATATAGAACTTTTTCGTATCAATATAACATAATGCCACGAACTGCGTCCGAAAGCGCTCAAATGGCAGATATTATAAAATGGTTTCGTATTCAGATGCTTCCAGACGTAAATGCTTCTGGAAGTTTTTTTACACCACCAAATTATTTCGAAATAGAATATTTTATAAATGGAGCTCCAGCAGATTATTTGCATAAGATAAAACCATCTGTGCTGACTGATTGTGAAGTCACTTTTGGGGGCAATGGTTCATTTGGCAAGTTTAAGAATACGGGCGCACCTTCAGTGATTGCAATGAATTTGACGTTTCAAGAGATACAACTTGTTACTAAATCAGACGCGGCCGCGGGGTATTAAGAAATGTTTAACCATATCACCAATATTAAATACGACATAAACAGAACTAAAACTCCTGTAGATGCTAAAAATATCTTTACTTATGCATATATTCTTAAAAAATATATGAGAGATAGTAGAAACATCGTCCACTACGTTCTCCAAAGTGGCGACACCCCAGAAAATCTTGCATATAGATATTATGGAGATCCTAAATTGTCTTGGATTATACTGCTCGCTAATGACATTAAAGATGTGTATTCTGAATGGCCACAACACGATACCGAAGTTTTAGATACTATACTGGCACAATACAGACCAGATAAGATGCCGCATAAAAAACTTAAAAGAATTGATCAACTTCCGCAACTACCACAGGACGGTTTTGACGGACAAGTTGTTTATGTGGAAAATACTGACAAGACCTATGAGTGGGCCGCAGGGACAAATTCTTGGAATTTTGTATATAACGGATTGCCAAAAAGAACGACTTACGATCAAGAATTCACAATGACTTTAAACGACTACTATGCGCCTACAGCGATAAATGTGTCAACTCCAACATCTCCGGAACCAATGGGGGGTAAAACTATAACCGTGTATAGAAATCATACGGCGGTTTTCAATGTTTGGTTTTCGAATCAGACAAAGTTTTATTTGTCAACACGGGCAATTGGGGCGTGGCAGAAAAATGCATATGTGGGGGAATATAGGGAAGGTCTTAATATCAGTAGGCTCGGCGATGGTGTTGCCACATGGGAAGTACCAGCAGACGCACCGGATTATATTTACTATCACTGTTCGGACACAGGAGCCTCGGGCAGAATTAATGTTGTAAATGCAACGTCACAACATTATGTCGAAGGCACAGATTCCAATTCTTTAGACGGATATAATGGTAGGGGTGCGGGAAATCTTGCAAGAATCAAAGATAGTTGGTATATTTGGAACGGTTTGTATATTTCACCACAAACTGATAGTTTTAGATCTGGTTGGATTCCTTTGGCCAAAGAACTGCGAGTTTTACCTTTAGACATCGCAAAGAAAACTCCGGTACATTATATGCATAATGATCTTGGACATAATATTTCGAACGAATCCTATGCCCTATTAGAAAACGTAGAAAGACTTTCATATACTATGTTTTCCAGATGGGATGAGAAACACAAAGAAAACGAAAAATTTAGAGAAATAAAAATTATTCGTCAAGAAATTGCAGATCAGTTCGTTAAAGAATGGAAAAGGATTATTAAATAATGGCAGAGACGGCATATAATCGCGCAGGCGATTTTGAAATTAGAGAAATGAAACTGACAGCCCATAATGGGTTCGATGAAGCAAACCTTATTCCGTTTTATAGAACAATACGGGTGTATGAAGATATATTTTCAACTGGTGTCTCTGCTACTGTGTCGTTTGCCGATACGAGTGGGATGATGAGATATATGCCCATTATCGGACAAGAAAAATTCGATCTCGAATATTCTTCTAAAAATATTGATGACTCAAGCACATTATTGAATATGATAGTAAGTAAAATTTCTAACGTGACTGTTGTAGGCAGCACTATGAATTTTACTTTGCATTTAACTACAGAAGATGTGATAAAGAATTTTGAGACTAGAATATCAAAACAATTTACTGGAAGTGCGACAGAAATAGCACAAAAATGTTTTGACAAACTAGAGTCTAAGAAAACCCTCGAACTTGAAGAAAGTGATGACAGATATGAGAATGAAACTGCGTTTGTCATTCCCAACTTTACCCCAATGCGGGCTCTGGCGTTTTTAACACAGAGAGCATTTTCTGACACCTATAAAACTTCTTCATATATGTTTTTTGAAACTACAAAAGATTATCAATTCAAACCTTTAGAATATTATACGCAACAGGAACCTAAAAACTCATTTACCGTGGGCGATATGCCAAATAATACTCTCGACCCAAATGTTTCAAATAAACAAATCATAAATTATAGTTTCGATTCTGCCTTTTCGGTAATTGACAACATAACAAATGGTATGTATAATACTAAACTGCACACGATAGATCTTATGACTAGACAGAAAAAGGAACATGTTCATTCCTATTGGGAAGATAATGATAAATATCAATACATGAATGATGGGCCTATACACGATGTTACTGGTGAGGGACGACAATACAAACCGGAAACCTTATACATCCAACCAGAAATAGAAATACAATCAGGATCGCCTATGTTTAATATGGAAAAGATTTTTCTTCAAAGAGTATTTTTTCAACAACTAATGAGGAATATTAAAAGTAGAATTACTATATTTGGAGATCATAAATTGACTGTTGGTGACATGATAGAATTGCAAATACCTTCGTATAGCACCACCGACCCAGACGAAACTAACGATTATTATAGTGGAAAATATCTTATCACTGCAATTCAGCATAGGATATTACTTGGAAAATATGAACAAGACTTGGAATTGGTAAAAGATTCTTTCAACACAGAGTTGCCGAAAGAAAAACCAGTGCCAAAAGGTGATGTCAAATCGTCGGGAAGAGCAAAATGAATTATTTTACGGGACGCGAAGGTTTGACGTGGTGGCAAGGAATTATTGAGGATGTCGTCGATCCAGAAGCCTTAGGTAGAGTCAGAGTTAGAATTTTTGGTTGGCACACAGACGATAAATCCGAATTGCCTACAAACCAACTTCCTTGGTGTGCAGCACTTATGCCAATTACTTCTGCTGCCATTTCTGGTATAGGACAATCGCCAACAGGTGCGCTTCCAGGCTCTTGGGTTATGGGATTTTTTAGAGATGGGGAGATGGGGCAGGACGCAATTATTTGGGGTACTGTTTATGGAAAGCCCGGGCCCAATTCTACAGGGTCCGGTGATGGACTCTATCCATCGACTGATGAGAGGACGCCTGGAGCGTCCACACAGGGCGAGGCAGATGTGAACAGACATGCTCGCGGCGTTGGTGTTGATACAGGTGCCGGTGATAATGCAGGCGCTGGACAGGGCACAGCACAACATTCAAATCATGGTAAGGCCATGAACGAGGGCGAAGTTGCCGACGATGCAACAAACCGCGAAAGACTTTCAAAAATTACAACTAAAAATGGTAAGAGCACATATATTGCAACTGCATATGCAGATAACTTTCAGGCGTTTATCAATGAATTTGAAAAAACCCCAGCACCAAACCATCCCGATGGATATACAATTTACAGTATAGGTGGTTATGTGCATAGGAAGAGCGCGGCCGGAACTGGTGCTTGGAGTTATCATGCATCTGGTGCTGCGATTGATATCAACCCAAAGGAAAACCCATATAGTAACACTTTTATTTCGGACATGCCGGAAAACTCTTCAGCGATTGCGGCAAAATATGGCCTCGGTTGGGGTGGTGATTGGAACAGTAAAAAAGATGCAATGCACTTTAGTATGGCATCCGGAGAACGTGGTTCGGTAAAATTAAAAAGAAATGGTGTTGTACCAGATCCCGCTACGGGGGCTCAAACCCCGTCAAATCCCAATGCGGTGAGTAGTGAAACGAGTTCACAAAAATATGGCCATCCGTCAGGTGGTACAGCGCCATCGCCATCACCACAGGGTGCTCCACCACCCTCTGCCGATATTGATGAATGGATACCCACAAACTCCTATAATGAGGGAGACTATGTTAGGACTCCGGCACTAACGGAGGAACAAAAAAAGAATCAGGGCGAGGGTGGCCCACCTTGGACTGTTAGAAGTGGAACGATCTCTGCCGCGGCGACACTAGGAATTTCTGCACTCGACCTCGGTACTGTTATGTCTTATGAAACTGGTGGTACTCTTGATCCGCAGAAAAAAGGTCCGACTACAAAATGGGGCACACATCGCGGATATATCCAATTCGGAGAACCGCAGGCAGAAGAGCACGGTGTCGATTTTAGCACAAAACAAAGGGCGATTGATTCTCAACTAGGACCATCCGGCGCTGTTGTAAAATATTTAAGGGCTCATGGTGTGAAATCTGGTATGGGTAGATTAGAAGTCTATTCTGCAATTAATGCCGGTGGTGTTGGTGAGAAATATTATGGTAGGTCTGATGCTGGAGCTGGGGGCGCGAAAGGTACAGTTAGGGATAAAGTCAATAACCAAATGGACGGACACGAAACTAATGCCCGCAGAATGTTAAAAGGTGCCGATGGCTCTGCGTTTATCGAGCAGACAGTTTTCAGAGCAACGGTAGCAGGGACATCTGGCGATGATGGTGGTCCCAAGACTTCGAACCTAACCGATGGTGAGGTGGTGTGGGAAAAAGCACCAGATTCTATACAGGATTCGTCTAGTCAAGCGCAGAAGGATGCCGCAGAGGCCGCTGGACAGACAACTACAGATGGTTATACTAACGCACCGCAGGGCACTGGTGGTAGCGGCACCCAACCACCAAAGCCACATGCCGTACAAGAAAAAAATAAAACTCAAGTGACTACGGAATTATTTTCAGAGCCTGCAGCTCCATTCGCGGCCGAATATCCGTATAATAAAGTTTTATTTACCGAAAGTGGACACCTTCAGGAATTCGATGACACTCCAGGCGGTGAAAGAATAAACACAGAACATAGAACCGGTACATTTCAAGAAATGCACCCTGATGGTTCGATGGTTACGAAAGTGACTAAAGACAATTATGAGATCGTTTTTGGTAATGATAACATATATGTGCGTGGTACACTAAATATTGTTGTCGATAAAGATGTTAATATTAAAATATCGGGTGCAGTGAATGCAGACATTGGAAAGTCCCTTGATACTAAGAGTGGTGGCAACACTACTATAAAGGCACCCCGAATAGATTTAAACCCATAGGAAATTAAAATGACCGATCACGCAATTACTCATAAAGATTTTGATTTTAAATTTACCAAGAGGCAACTTATTGGTAAAAAAACTGATATCAGAACATTAATTGATAATACAAGAAGATCTCGATTTCCTGTTATTGAACAAAGTATCGCAAATATTATTTTGACCAACAAAGGTGAACGGCCTTTCGACCCTTCGTTTGGCGGAAATATTTACCATTCTTTATTTGAACAAATTCCATTTTTCGGAGATGGCACCAGCGCATTGGAAATAAATATAACTGAGAGAATCAAAGCGGCATTGAATAATTATGAACCAAGAATTTTGGTTTTGGGTGTGAGTCTAACGCCAGACAAAGACTCCGTGTCTTTAAGAGAGCAGAAGTTGCGGAGGGCCGTTGGTGGTAATGCAACTGCAAGTTCTATAGATAGAAACGAAGTAAATATTCAAATTTTATATAAGGTAATTCCAATGCCTGAGGCGATAACATACAACTTAAAACTTAAAAGAGTAAGATAGATGGCAAAAAATATTAACATATCAGAATTAGATTTTAATTCTATTAAAAATTCTATTACCAACTATATGGCCGCGGACGAAACCTTCAGTGACTACAGTTTCGAGGGATCTGCTCTTAGTAGTTTGACCGATCTCTTGGCATATAACACATACTACAATTCGTTCTATCTTAACATGATTGCAAATGAAATGTTTTTAGACACGGCGCGGATGAGAAACAATGTTGCATCTAAGGCGAAACTGCTTGGATACCTACCAACATCTGCACGATCTGCAAGGGCGACAATTTCGGCAACCTTTGAAATAACAAACAGTACGGGCAGGAGTAATACGGAATTATCTGTTCTTAAAATTAATAGAGATTTCGTATTCAAATTTTCTGATTTGGGAATTGACTATAGATTTGTTCCGGATATAACCAGAATTGTTGACAGACAAAGAGTCGAAGATTTGGGCGATGGTACATATAAACATGTGTATGAAATTTTTGATCTTGTGGTCGTGCAGGGTGTCGAGGTTGTCGAAAATTATGTAGTAGACACGACAGACCCCAACCAGAAATTTTTTATGTCAAATTCGAATGTTGATACAACCTCGTTAAGAGTATTGATTCGTGAAAATCGTGAAAGTTCTTATTTCGAAGAATTTAAACTCAATACTGACACCATGAAATTGTCTGACATATCGAGAACATATTTCTTGCAAGAATCTCACGAAGAAAAATATGAAGTGGTGTTTGGTGACGGTGTGCTCGGAAAAGAGTTAATAACGGGCAATGTTGTTTCGCTGACATACCTGATCACCGATGGTGCAGTAGTAAATGGGTTGACGGGTAGTATGAATCTGCTCGGAAAGACCGGTGTCGCTGGTCTGAAACTTTCTACTGAGGGAGCCGCGCCGGACAATCTAACTATTATAGGTAGAACTTTCGGTGGTGCAGACAGAGAAACAACAGACTCAATTAGATTTTACGCACCAAGAACTTTTGAGGGACAAAATCGAGCCGTCACGGTGCGCGACTATATGACAATTATTCCTAAAATTTTCCCACAAGCAGAATCTATGAATGTGTGGGGTGGTGAAGATAACGATCCACCACAATATGGCAGAATTTTTATGTCGATCAAACCTAGCAAGGGATTGTATTTGTCTTCGTCTGAAAAAGACGACATTATTACCAAACTGATGAGGAATTATTCGGTAGTGTCTCTGAAACCAGTTATCATGGATCCTGAATTTTTACGCCTAAAATTAACTATCCAAGTGAAATATGACGATGAGTCAACGCTAATAGAAGAGAGCGAGTTAAAACTGGCAGTTAGAAATTCGGTTATAGAATACAACAGAAAATTTCTAAACGATTTTAATAGCTATTTTAGATATTCGCAATTATTGGCCACAATTGATGAAACGGACACCTCGATAACAAATAACTTAACTACCATGTCTCTTATCAACGAACAGTCTGTCACATATAACACTGTGGCCGAGTACACATTTAACTTTAGCAATGCACTACAACCAGGCAGCGTGTATTCTAATGGATTTAATGTTGCCGGTTCATCAGAGATTTACTATCTCGATGATAACAGTCTTGGTAGTATCAGATTTTACACAGTCACCGGAAACAACACAAAGGTATATAGCGCAACGCTGGGAGGCACTATAAACTACACAACCGGAACGATAGTAATATCCGGTGTCGCAATTACAAGCGTACTACAGGGGGACTCAATAGGCGTTGTGGCTGATCCCGCATCAAATGATATCTTCCCTGTCAGAAATCAAATAATTTATTTAGATCTCGACGAACTAGAGATTACCATGCTACCAGACACAGACGAATTTAATGAAAATTATGAAATTTCAACACAGAGAGTTCAGGTATCAAGATCTGTCGAAACAAGTTTTAACAATACGTCAGGTTCAATCTCTGATAGTGTCACACCCACGACATCTGTTACGAGAGTTTATGGCACTAACGTAGGATCGGGTAGTGGATACTAAAAATGCAAAAAAGTAATATATCGAATATCGCAAATCAAATAAAAACTCAACTACCACAATATATTTCATCTGATGAAGATTATAAAATATTTGTCCGATTTTTAGAATTGTATTATGAATGGATGTCTGAAGAATCGAATCCCTCGGAAAGGGCATCAAAACTTGAGAGTTTTGCAGATATTGATACGACTATTGATATTTTTACTTCCATGTTTAAGGATGAAATGGCCTCAGTATGGCCTACTATCGTAAGAATAAAATCCAATGCCGAAACGGCAACAGAAAGAAATCAAAACAGAAATAAAGAGGGTGATGCCGGGACCACCGTCGAAAGTATTTCCGATCAACATTGGTTGACGGATGGAGTCTCCTCTGTTTTTGATATGGACTATTTTAATCCGTTTTATTATTTTGGTGGCGACTATGAAACGGTTGTAACAAATATCAGAGTTTTCATTAATTCTAACGGTTCTGCGCGGGGCGGTTTTACTACCGCCGCTGACATTTCAGAATTTTTGACATCGCCTGCGAAAGACCCATTAGGCGATTTGGGTGATTATGTAGAATTGACAGAAAATATTGATTATACTCTTTCGGGAAATAAACTTAAATTTGTAGACAGCATCGGCAATCCAGACATTTATAGTATTAATGATCTTATCAAGGTAAGATTTCGACTCGCAACAATTGCGCCTGCGGTTGGAGTTGATACTAGCGATGTGGCCGTTGCTCAGATCGCTTCTGAATCAAAATTAAAAAAAGGTAGTTATACAAATCAGGCAAATTTTCTGAAATATATGAAAGACTTTTATCAATCTAAAGGTTCTGAAGATTCGTATAGGTTTTTATTTCGGGCTTTGTTTAACGAACCCATAGAATTTTACTATCCAAAAAATTATACATTTAAATTGAGTGACAATGAATGGGACACCACCACCAGCGTTAGAACAAAACCGTATGTGCAGAACAGTCCGACAAGTGTACCAATCGAAAGTCCTTATCGTATAACAGGTCAGACCTCTTCTGCCACTGCTACTGTGCAGAGTTTTGAAGACAACATGTTGAATTCGACCGCTTTCAGAGAATATTATATTACTAATATAGTAGGCGAGTTTTTGCCTAAAGAGAATATAACAGTAGAGCAACAGGATGGCACAAGTTATTCTGAAGAACTTTATAATTGTGTAGTCGGATTTGACATTATTAATGCAGGAACCAATTATCCAAGAAATGTCGCCCTGCAAAATTATTTTGCCACAAATGGTAGTGGTAGTGGACAAGGATTTGCAGCATATATCCACCACACGACTATAGGTTCTATAGACAATTTAGAAATTGTGTCTGGTGGTGATGGATACATCGTCGGGGAACAGATTGAATTCAATGCAGATGGACTCGGCGGTTCTGGTGCCGTGGCTACCGTTGCAGATATCCGTGGCGAAGAAGAGAATTATGAAGTCGTTTTCGTGCAAAATCCACATGCAGGCGAATATCCAGAAACGATATTTGAAATCGATCTTGCAACAATGGACGATGACAATAAACAAGATCCGAATGGAACTACTCCGCTTCCATATCCGAGTAACGCCTTGAATACTTTAGTGTCAATAGAAAATGTAGATTTTCTTGAGGACGATGTGTTTTATCTGCATGGGTTTGAGAATTTTTATGATCCGACCAGAAAACTTTTAAAAGATGGCACTCCTTATTGGGGTTATTATACAAACCAAGCTCAAAAAGGTAGTGTTACGTCACTTAGATATAGCAGTTCGGACATGTCGGTATCAAATCCGACACCAGAACTTATAAATTTAAATCACAATTCTGTGACAGAAACTAGATATCGTGCAGATTTGAAATTTACAGTTTCATCCGTAGATGCCAATGGCGCAATTACTAATATATCAATAACATCGGCCGGAGAGAACGACACACTATCTTTACCAGCAAATTCGCAATCTATCTTTCCACTCACAGTAAATTTACAAAAACAACCAGCACGATTAGAGGGCGGGAGGGGATTTGGATTATTATTTGATGTTGCATGGAACAAAACTGACAACACGCTAAGTGTTACATCAAACTCTAATACTGCATCGCAATTATATGTAATTGGCGATACTGTAAAAATTAGAGGTAGCGATCTTGGCGCGCTTGGAGTAGATGGGGTAAACGACATTTTTGTCAGTGTTACTGGTGTTTCTGGCGGTGGCGTATATACTGACATAAATTCCACTGGATACACTGTCGCCACAAAAAATGGTACGGGTGCCGTATGGGATGTCGATACACAAATACCATACACCCACAAACAGGCCGTTTTACTGAGCGATTTGGATGGTTCTACTTTATCACCAACAACAGGTTATGCAGTCGGAGATGTGTTTAAAATTCTTGGCAGCGATTTGGGTGGTACTGATGCATCAAACACACTATTCATAACAGTGGACTCCGTTGACGACGAAGGCAGAATTATATTGTTTTCGACGAGTGGTATTGCTGTCGGTGGTGTTATTGACACGTTTACTATACAAAGTGGTTATGTCTTACCAGATGTAGTTAAGACAGTTTACGGGGCAACTTTATCGGGGGGGTCTGGATTTGATGCACAAGTAAATGTTGTACAGAGTGGCACAACATATGATGTCAGATTACCTTCAAGAACAGACCGTGGCAGGAACTATATTGTTGGCGAAACTTTGACAATATTAGGTACAGCCTTTGGTGGAACATCTGCCAATAACTTAACATTTGTTGTATCTGATGTAGACGTCTCGGGCGGAATTACTGGTATATCAAGCATTGTCGGTACAGCTCTTAATGCAGATCAGGTGACTGAAGTAAAACCTCAAAATCGCGTAGGTATAGGTGCCCTTTTTGACATCGATATCTCTTTAACTACAACTTGTACTGTAACAGTTTCGGGCGGTAATGGTGGAATAAATTATAATGTCGGTGATAGATTGGTAATTCCCGGCGATCAGTTATCAGAACAGTGGATTAAGGATGGATTTACTTCCAAGTTGGATCAAGTCGGCAATATCGCCCTATACACTAATCATGGCTATTTAAGAACTGATGATATAGATAAACAGTTTGCGGAGCATTTAACAAATGATGAACTGACTATTGATTTCTGGTATTTCAGAAAATCAACTGCCATAACGACTCTTGGGGATATTGAATCTGGATTGTTATCATTCAACGAATTACTTGGTGGAGCTCAAAAAACTCTTTTAACACAACGTCCAGACGGTACGATAAAACTATCTAAATCTGATGGAACGCCTAGCGGCGGATCTGCAACAGGGCGACATGCCAACCACCTCGTATCTCCCGTTCTTTCGTTTGGCGAATGGTGTCATATTGCAATATATTTCAGTAATGGAGAAACGAGTTTATACCTCAATGAAAAAAGAGTAGATACAGTAAATGAGAATTTGTTAGAATATGTTTCTGGTACATCGGTTTATTTGGGCGGCCGCCAAGGTTACTCTGCAAACTTTGGTGTTGGCAATCATACTGTTGGATTTTTCGGTAGTCTCAGATTTACTTCTGGTCGCAGATATGAGGAATACTTGTCTGGATCCGACACATTGATAACCGATGACGGAACTGAAAACCCCAAATCTGGTGGGGCGCTGTCACCAATATATGTGAATCCAGTTCCGAGTGTTGAATATGTCAGACAATCGCTTCCATTTGTAGATAATTTTATTGCAACCGATTCGCAGACAACACATTATATTGACTACGATCCCGATCAAGTTATTACAATAAAAATAAATGGCGTAAAAGCCATCAGCGGATTTACTGCAACCAGTGGAACAACTATTACGTTCTCTCCCGCCCTTGCCGAGAATGATACAGTAAAAATAACGGCATATGCAACTCTTTCTGACAATTTGGAATATATCATATATGATACCGATGCCCCTGCGTCAAATAGAAATAAAATATCTTTGAGAATTTATGACTCTGTTACCAGTGTATATTCTAATTATCAATTACCAGACGGGAGGGCCTTACGTGTTAAGTGGACTGCCAAATTGCGTTCTGATATAACCAGCACAGAGTTGGTCACTGGCGGTTATGGATATTTTAGGGCACCATATGGATATGTGCAGACAGAAACTTTAGGATATGATTCTATGGGTACTGGGTCACAATTCATCGGTCATGGAAAAAATATTGGCGCGATAGATAAGATCCGAATAAATGATGCACATCTTAACAGTTCCCTAGATGGTTTTGGCATCGGTTACGATACTGCCCCCACATTTGATCTCACTGGAATTGGCGATGGTCAGGCTATAGTCAATGCAGTCATCGGTCCGCTATGTGTTACGTCTGGAGATTTTAGAGACCAAAGATCGTTTGCGTCCGCCGATAATAGAATTACTGATAGTTATTTGTGGCAAGATTATTCATATGTTATAAAGGTTGGAAGATATATTGATGAGTGGCGCAAGATTGTCAAGAAAGTTTTACACCCAGCTGGACTTATGATGTTTGGCGAATATTCTGTTGTCACTGATGCCGAATTGCGCCGCGGCACAGAAGTTTGGCAACAGTTAATATATGAGATTATTAAAAATGTCAATGTAAAAGTGAGAAATATGGATGGTCTTGGGCGATGGACATACCTCAGTCACGATTCACTCCCACAAGATACAAACTTCTTAAATTCTACTGGACTGCGTATTACATATGATAATCGTCAAGAGACGGCAGATGGTTATAGAGATGGAGCAGGCGCAGTGATTGGACTGTATAACGGCGTCGGCCGGGGCGAGGTAGCGGACGACACAGTAGGGAGCGCTTCAGTAGATCGCGGCACTGGGCGCTATGCGTTGTTAGGCGCGGATGATGTAGACGCATACGATTGGTATGACGTGCAGAAAATCGCATTAAATTATAGCGATGCATCTGGCAAAGACTATGGATATTATTATGAGTCGGAAATTATCGGAAATACTGTTACGATATATGACACATCTGACGCGACAGTTACCGACGACGAATGGTTAAATACTCAATCTTGGGGCAAGTATAGAATTCTTGCGGTGACATTTTGGGACAGCGCCATAGATCGCAGAGTTACTTTTGACGTTCAATTTTTAGGCAAGTATGGCAATTTACCTATTGATTATGGATCGCCATCTTACCAGCCAAATAAAGTAGAATTTAGATGGGATACTGTCTTTAGAGGTAACGTCGACCGGTTGCCTAACTATTGGGTTGGTTCAATTATGGATGGAGCGAATCCACGCGACGAAAAAATGATTATAAATATTTCAGGAAGATTTAATAACAACAAAGAGGGAGATGTTCCTACTCTACATACGACTTACAGATCCCTCGAACGTTTCAAATTTTATTTTACAGATAGATATCCTTGGCAACGACTGTCGGCTGCATTGTTTAGCCCCGTTGAAGAAATTTACGATTCGCCGTATTGGAAACATAGACCTCTGAACAACGGCAACGGGTTGTCATATGTTCCGCGCAAAGGTAGTGGTTATAATATTTGGTACTATTTGCCTATAGATGAATCTGCCGATAGTGATTGGGTTGCGAATACAGACGGTACAGATCATAAATGGAGAAATACTAGAATATCGGAAATTACTGAAAAAACTGACAGAAAATATAGAGCAGTCTTAGATTCTTATGTTAACATTACCCCCGTATATTTGGTGATGAGTGAAGAAACTCCAAAATCGAACACACGAAAACGGATGGGTCCGACAAATTTATCAGTCGAAAGATTTAAATTTAATGAGAAATTGCAGTTACTTGATCAAAATGTGGACAGAATAGACTATGATGAAAATCTAATGACAGACAACACATTTATGAGATATTCCGATGACGGTATGTTGCACCAAAAAACTAATTTTGCACCGGAATCGTCAATAATGACTTACAATACCCCGCCGGTAACGGTAACGGAAATTAATAATAATATAAATTCAACTTTAGCCGATTAAAAAGATTATAAATAGATATAAAATCGCAAACGATATAAGAAGGCAAACAAATGGCAGCAATTATCACAAATAAACTGAGAATATTCAATGCACAGGAATTCTTACAATCAATCAACCGGTCAGCGCCTCAATGGAAGCCCGGATATACTTACGCTCTGGGAGATACTGTAGTCAATAACGGAAATTTATTTATTGCACTGGTGGCCGGTACATCTGCCAGTACTGGTGATGGTCCGACGACTATAGTTGAAAATGCACTGATCGATGATGGTGCAACCTTGAAATGGAATTATCAGGGACTTGCAGTTTACAACCATTTGTTTATGGGAATTGCAAAACATACGCCTTGGGTGAATGATGCAAATCCACCAACCCCACAGGATTCTATTGGATATGGATATGAAACCAAAGCAGAAACTATCGCATTTAAGAAGGTCAACTATGCGGATATGACTCTTGCAATTCCTAGAATTAACTGGCAATCTGGTCGTGTTTATACAATGTATGAGCATGACGCACCCGAAGAAGTTATTCCTAATGGGTATGTGATTACTGAAACGTCAAATCAGTACAATGTCTATAAATGTATCAACAATCAAAGATTTGTAGACGATGCGACGACAGGTATTGCCATTGCATCAACAGTCAAACCAACAACACAATCATATACAGATTTTGAAATGACTTCTGATGGTTACATTTGGAAGTATATGTATTCTATCCAATTGGCAGATGCCTTGAAATTTCTGACAAAAGACTATATTCCAATCGACACAATTATAAATCAACCTGATGGGAATTTAAATTCTAGCGCAAACGGAATGCAATGGCAAGTTCAACAGGCAGCTGCGGTTGTGGCAAATCAAATAGAACACGTTAAAATTGTAGAAAACGAAGTCGGTGGTGGATTAACGGGTGGTACTGGCTATTATTCGAATATTAATTTCGCAAACGCTGGTGGTGGTGCATCAAATTTGAGAGTTGGTGGCAACGGATCACAGTTTAGTCTTCTTGGCATTCCAAACTCAAGTTTGGATTATGTCGGTTATCATATTATCGATCTACAAACAAACGAAAACTTCAAAATTTTGACATGGTCAGTGACAGGTAATGTTGCAACTGGTACTGTAGATGTTTATGGTACGGATGGATTTTCGGGTACTGGAACAAATGTAATCGTGGCTCCAGGCGTTGACATCGATGGTAATGGAAGTGGATTTTCTGGATATGGTTTAGTGTCTGGTGGTAATAAAATTACAGAAATTGTAATTACTAGCGCGGGACAAAATTGGACACATGTAAATAATGCGGTAATTGACACTAGCGGTGTCACTAACGTTCCTGCATATGATTCCAGCGGCAACGTTAATGTAAATGCATGTAAAATTAAACCAATCATATCGCCAGATATGGGACATGGGTATGACGCAATCGAAGAAATGGGTGGATATTACTGCATGGTTTCCATGCGGTTAGAATATGATGAACAGGCCAGCAGATTGACGTCAGACGCCACGCCAGTGAATAAAACTAATGTTATGTTCCCTGTTGTTGGAGCACATGCACAATTCAGGCAGATTGCGATCATCGCAGATCCACAAGAGGCTACGACAGGAAACCCACC
>TARA_B110000046_G_scaffold186050_1_pt1 | contig 22975 bp, 18 predicted proteins | sample TARA_B110000046 | Tara Oceans TARA_B110000046 (sample SAMEA4397157) | marine metagenome | biome: Polar Biome; feature: [DCM] deep chlorophyll maximum layer (ENVO:01000326); material: water (ENVO:00002006), including particulate matter (ENVO:01000060) such as... | depth 40 m
AGCGACAGCTTCTCACCTGCTGCCACTCTAATCATCATCTCAACGAGGTCCTGACCCGTCACCAGCTCGGTGACAGGATGTTCGACCTGCAATCTGGTATTCATTTCCAGAAAATAAAAGTTCATTTGCGCATCAGCAATAAACTCCACCGTGCCCGCAGACTGGTAGTCAACAGCTTTAGCCAGCGCACAACTCTGCTCGCCCATTCTCTTACGAGTGGCCTCATCCAAAAACGGTGAAGGGGCCTCCTCAATCACTTTCTGATGACGGCGCTGTATTGAGCACTCACGCTCACCCAAATAGATAACATTGCCATGGCCATCGGCTATCACCTGAATTTCAATATGACGAGGTTGCTGAATATATTTTTCAATAAAGATTCGCGTATCACCAAAACTTGAGCGCGCTTCATTAGTGGCTCGCTCAAAACCATCGCGGCAGTCGGCCTCGTCCCAGGCCACACGCATGCCTTTACCACCGCCACCGGCAGAGGCTTTTAGCATGACCGGATAACCTACTCCGGCACTAATCTCCACCGCATGATCCGCATCACGCACCACATCGGTATATCCAGGAATACAGTTAACGCCGGCTTTTTCAGCGATCAACTTCGAGGTTATTTTATCGCCCATGGACTCAATCGCTTTTTTACCTGGGCCAATAAATACGATATTGACTGCATCTAAGGCATCGCGAAATTTGCTATTCTCTGAGAGAAAGCCATAACCCGGATGCACAGCATCGGCACCAGTATCAACACAGGCCTGAATGATTTTCTCAATGACCAGATAGCTTTCAGACGACACTGCAGGCCCTATATTGACCGCTTCGTCAGCCATCTGAACATGCAGTGCATCGGCGTCGGCGTCTGAATAAACTGCGACAGTTGCAATACCCATTTTCTTCGCGGTGGTGAAAACGCGACAGGCGATTTCGCCTCGATTAGCCACTAGAATTTTTTTAATCATTTTTAATGTTCCTTAAAGCGGCTTTAAAGGGGAATATTGCCGTGCTTGCGCCACGGGTTTTCAATGCTTTTATTTTTTAACATTGCCAAAGACCGAGCGACACGCTTCCTTGTGCTGTGAGGCATAATTACATCATCGATATAGCCGCGTTGACCCGCGATAAACGGATTGGCGAACTTTTTTCGATACGCCTCAGTGCGGGCATCAATCTTGTCTTGATCACCTATATCCTTGCGAAAAATTATCTCCACCGCACCCTTGGGGCCCATCACCGCTATCTCTGCAGTAGGCCATGCTAGATTCACATCACCGCGCAAATGTTTGGACGCCATTACATCGTAAGCCCCGCCATAGGCTTTTCGGGTAATCAACGTGACCTTGGGTACAGTGCACTCAGCATAGGCATACAATAGTTTGGCACCGTGCTTAATAATGCCGCCGTATTCCTGACTGGTACCTGGCATAAAACCGGGCACATCGACTAGGGTCAACACGGGAATATTAAAGGCATCGCAGAAACGGATAAATCGAGCAGCCTTGCGTGAGGCGTCGATATCCAAACAACCGGCCATGACCATCGGTTGGTTAGCTACCACGCCGACGGTAGATCCCTCGATACGGATAAACCCGGTAATGATGTTTTTCGCATAGCTAACTTGCAGTTCAAAAAACTCCCCTTCATCGGCGACCTTTAAAATAAGCTCTTTCATGTTATAAGGCTTATTCGGATCGCTAGGCACGAGAGTATCCAGAGACATCTCTACGCGATCGGCCTCATCTTCCGTTGGCCACACTGGCGGCTTCTCGCGATTATTGGCGGGTAGATAATTCATAAAGCGGCGCAACTTATGCAGCGCATCCACATCATTATCAAACGCTAGATCTGCCACGCCAGATTTGCTGGAGTGGGTGGCAGCACCCCCTAATTCTTCGGCAGTCACAGTTTCATGGGTGACAGTTTTGACCACATCTGGGCCAGTGACAAACATGTAGCTGCTGTCCTGCACCATGAAGATAAAGTCTGTTATTGCTGGGGAATACACGGCACCCCCCGCACAGGGTCCCATTACCATACTGATTTGTGGGATCACACCACTGGCCATAACATTGCGCTGGAATACCTCAGCATAGCCACCCAGGGAGGCAACACCCTCCTGAATACGAGCACCACCGGAATCGTTGAGACCAATAACGGGCGCGCCCACTTTCATGGCCTGGTCCATAAGCTTACAGATCTTCTCTGCATGAGCTTCTGAAAGCGCACCGCCAAAGACGGTAAAATCTTGGCTAAACACAAATACTAAACGGCCATTAATAGTGCCATAGCCAATCACCACGCCATCGCCGGGCACATGCTGCTGATCCATATCAAAGTCAGTGCAGCGATGCTCAACAAACATATCCCATTCTTCAAAGCTGCCTTCATCTAGCAGCAAATCGAGACGCTCTCGGGCGGTCAGCTTGCCTTTGGCGTGCTGGGCATCAATGCGTTTTTGCCCGCCACCCAATCTAGCGCGGCTGCGCTTATCGTCTAATTCGGCTAATATTTCTTTCATGATTTTTCCTTTTAAATGTCCCCAGTCTTAGCGCTTATTTTTTTCGCTGATAATAGCCAGTACATCTTGTGCGGCGTCAGGGATATTAGTGCCAGGGCCAAAAATTGCCGCCACACCATCGGCGCGTAATTGGTCATAATCTTTGGGCGGAATCACACCACCACAGATTACAATAATGTCGTCCGCGCCTTGTTCTTTTAGGCTCGTAATCAGCTGCGGTACTAATGTCTTATGGCCCGCTGCCTGCGATGAGACACCGATAACATGCACATCATTTTCAATTGCCTGCTGAGCAGCCTCCTCGGGTGTCTGGAACATCGGTCCCACATCGACATCAAAACCCAGATCTGCAAACGCGGTAGCAATCACCTTAGCGCCGCGGTCATGACCATCTTGGCCCATCTTGACTACTAGCATACGCGGGCGACGACCATGGCCATCGGCAAAGGCTTCCACCTTCTTTTTTATATTCATAAAACCCTCATCACCTTGATAAGCAGAACTATAGACACCGCTAATAGATCGCTGTGTCGCCTTGTGGCGGCCCCATTCAGATTCCAGTGCATCAGAAATTTCGCCCACGGTTGCGCGAGCACGGGCAGCATCTACTGCCAACGCCAGTAGATTTCCGTCACCGCTTTTAGCCGCTGCCGTTAGTGCATCTAACGTCTGTTGGCAGGCACCAGAATCACGTGAACTACGTACCTGTGCCAGACGCACTACCTGCGATTCGCGCACGGCACTGTTATCAATATCCAGTACATCAATATCCGGCTCAACCTCTAGTTGGTATTTATTGACCCCAACAATAACCTCTTCACCACGATCAATGCCTGCTTGACGCAATGCCGCCGCCTCTTCGATACGCAGCTTAGGCATGCCAGTCTCAACGGCCTTAGTCATGCCGCCCAAGTCTTCAACTTCGTCAATAATTTCGCGGGCTGCTTTAACTAACTCATTCGTCAGTGATTCCACATAGTAGGAACCAGCCAGTGGATCAACCACATTGGTAATGCCCGTCTCCTCCTGAATCACCAGCTGCGTATTGCGCGCAATACGCGCTGAGAATTCTGTGGGCAGTGCCAGGGCTTCATCAAAAGAATTGGTATGCAATGATTGAGTGCCACCCAATACCGCAGACATGGCTTCAATGGTCGTGCGCATAATATTATTATAAGGATCTTTACTGGTGAGACTGACACCAGAGGTTTGGCAGTGAGTTCGCAAGACCAAGGAGCGATCATCCTTGGGTGCGAACTTCTCTTTCATTAATGTTGCCCAAAGAATACGCGCCGCACGCAACTTGGCAATCTCCATAAAGAAGTTCATTCCAATAGCAAAAAAGAAGGATAGCCGCGGGGCAAACTTGTCGACATCCATGCCGCTATTAATTGCCGTGCGTACATATTCAATACCATCGGCAATGGTGTACGCTAGCTCCTGAACATTAGTCGCACCGGCTTCCTGCATATGGTAGCCGCTGATAGAAATAGAGTTGAACTTGGGCATATGGTTGGCGGTATAACCAATAATATCTGATACCACACGCATAGACGGCGCCGGTGGATAGATATAGGTATTGCGCACCATAAACTCTTTTAAAATATCATTTTGTAATGTGCCCGCCAGCTGCTCAGGCCCAACACCCTGTTCTTCTGCGGCTACAATATAACTGGCCATCACCGGCAACACAGCACCGTTCATGGTCATAGACACTGACACCTTATCCAAGGGAATCTGGTCAAATAGAATTTTCATATCCTCTACAGAATCAATCGCCACACCGGCTTTGCCCACATCGCCTACTACTCGCGGGTGATCAGAGTCATAGCCCCGGTGAGTCGGCAGATCGAAAGCTACAGAGAGGCCCTGCTGGCCAGCCGCAAGATTCTTGCGATAAAAAGCATTGGATTCTTCGGCAGTAGAAAAGCCTGCATACTGGCGCACAGTCCAAGGGCGGCCTGCATACATGGTTGCCTTAGGTCCACGCGTGTAGGGCGCAAAACCCGGCAGGCTATCCATATGCTTAAGCCCTGCAGTATCCTCCGCAGTGTACAGTGGCTTCACTTCAATGCCCTCAGGGGTCTGCCACAGTAAGTCATCTGGCGAGGCACCTTTGCGCTCTTTAGTGGCCAACTGATACCAGTCATTTAGGGTGGATTTTTTCTTATCTGCCACAGGTTTCTCCAGTTAACAATTAGCTTAAACAGGTTTATTCGCACTATGCAGCACTACTAATGGTAATAGTAGGTCTATTTTCTACAGCTAAACTCACAATAATTGCCAATTTTATTTCATATTAAGCCATAATAACGCTATAAATTGCCCTTAAACTCACAAATTACACCTTTAACGACGTCAAAAACTATGGCCACTATTTGCAATCATCATGTCATAAGCTGTATGCATGGCCTGCGAGAACGCAGCCTGCCTCAGCAGCAAGCCCTTGAGCGCGCCGGCATTAATCCGGCAGTGATAGACAGTGAAAGTCAGCGGGTGCACACCGATCAGGTGGCACGACTGTTTAAGACAGTGCAGGAAACACTAAATGATGAATTTATGGGCTTTACCCACAACAGTTGCAAAGTGGGCCTGTTTGCCACCATGGCCGAACTAGTTAGCCACTGCAGTACACTGGGTGAGTTATTGGATAAGGCGGTCAACTTCTACAATCTGGTGAGCAATGATATCCCCATGCAGCTTAGTCGACGCGACGACAATGCAGTACTGAGCTTTACCATGGACCAACCTCATCTGGATCCAGAGCATTTTATGGCTGAGTTCTGGCTAGTAATCTGGCACCGCTTCCCCAGCTGGTATATCGGCGAAGCCATTCGCCTACAGGAAACCCAGTTTACCTTTAAACCACCCGCCCACCGCAGCGAACTGCAGATTATGTTCCCGGGGCAGCTGCAATTTAATCGCAGTGCCAACCGTCTGATCTTTGATGCTCAATATCTGGACAAGCCACTAGTGCGGTCAGATCAGGAGTTGCAGACCTATGTGCAAAATGCACCGGCAGATGTCATGACCATTCCAGGGTCGGACCGCACACTGGAGGCACAAATAGAAAGAATGATCGGTCAGCGCCACCCTGATAAATTGATATTTGCACCTATTCATCAGCTTGCAGCGGAGCTGGGTATCAGCAGCCAGACCTTACATCGGCGCTTAAAGGACAACGCTACGAGTTATCAAAAAATTAAGGACAATCTAAGACGGGAAGTGGCCATACACAAACTGGTAAATGACAATCTGACGGTGGAAAAGGTGTCGGATATTGTAGGTTTTTCGGAGCCACGATCATTTACCCGCGCGTTTAAGCACTGGACTGGATTGACTCCTACTCAATATTGCCAACGGAAAATCTAACGCATCGTTGTCTGGGCTGGATCCAGTCAGAATCACAACCACAGGCACCCTCAAAAGGAAGATTATCCAGTGTAATGGCTCTTGTTTAGTTTAGTCGAGGCTGCGCCCGCAGTCTTTGGCGGCGATCGCAAAATGCTGGTGACCCTAAACACATCCTGCCACTACAGGTCTAAACATACTTATGCAAAGCACCCCCAAAACAAGTACCCTAGCGGTATAAATATATAGCCTGTATAAAAGCCCATGCCCGACAATAAAATTAGACTCACCCAATACAGCCACGGCGCAGGTTGCGGCTGCAAAATAGCCCCCAGTGTATTAGAGACCTTCCTTAAGACTGACTATGTAGCCCCAGAGGATTCTCGGCTGCTAGTGGGGAATAACACCAAAGATGATGCTGCCGTATATGACTTGGGCGATGGCACTGGAGTTATCAGTACCACCGACTTCTTTATGCCTATCGTCGATGATCCGTTGGAGTTTGGCCGAGTGGCAGCGACTAATGCGATTAGCGATATCTATGCAATGGGCGGCACACCCATGATGGCAATTGCTATTTTGGGTTGGCCCATTAATGTGTTGCCGGCCGAGGTGGCACAACAGGTCATTGATGGCGGACGCTATGCCTGCGGCGAAGCGGGTATTCATTTGGCGGGCGGGCATTCTATTGATTCGCCGGAACCTATGTTTGGCTTGGCGGTGACTGGGCGGGTGGAGCTAAGAAATCTTAAGAAAAACTGTACCGCAAACCCAGGTGATCAGCTGTTTCTAACGAAGCCAATTGGCGTCGGTATTCTTACTACCGCTGAAAAACAGGGTAAATTACAGCCTGAGCATTCTCGCTTGGCCGTACAGAGCATGATGAAGTCTAATATCATTGGTGCTGATCTCGCTAAAATTGAAGGAGTGACTGCTATGACTGATGTCACCGGCTTCGGTTTGCTGGGCCACTTGTTAGAAATCTGTCAGGGTAGCAATTTGGCGGCAACGGTGCGTCTGGATAATATACCGCTGCTCGATAACGCTGTTATTAATTATATTGAAAAGGGCTGTGTTTCAGGCGGCAGCACTCGTAATTGGGAGAGCATCAGTCGATCTATTGCCGGCACTAACCTGCAGAGCCAAGCTCTGCTTTGCGATCCACAAACCAGTGGCGGGCTTCTAGTTGCAGTTGATAATAGCAGTGCGCAACAGGTTAGTGATCTATTAAAAGCCTCTGGTTGCTATCACCTGCCTATAGGCACTCTTTGTGAGGCGATCGGTGGCGCGACTATTCAGGTTATCTCTTGAGTTCACCTCTAATAAATAACTATCGCGAGTTATTGTTAAGCAACACACCAATGATTGATGTCCGCGCACCGCTTGAATTTGCCACAGGCGCTCTGCCCTGTGCAGTAAACCTACCTCTAATGGTTGACGAAGAGCGTCATCAGGTGGGAATACGCTACAAAAACAATGGCCAACAATCGGCAATAGCGCTGGGCCATCGGTTAGTTACAGGCGATATTAAAGAGCAGCGTATAAAGGCTTGGCAGAATTTTATGGCAGCCAACCCGAGCGCCGTACTTTACTGTGCCCGCGGTGGTCTGCGCTCACAGCTAAGTATTGAATGGCTGGCAGATTGTGACGTTACCTGCCCAAAGGTAGAGGGGGGCTATAAGTCGTTGCGTGGATTTCTGCATCAGTATGTGATTGATTACTGTGCCAACCATTCTTTTACTATTTTGTCTGGTATGACCGGTACGGGTAAAACTGAGATTATTCGGCAGCTTGCCACAGGGGTAGATCTTGAGGGAGCGGCTAATCATAAGGGTTCGAGTTTTGGTCGCCCATTAGATCACCAACCGGTTCAGATTAATTTTGAAAACCGCATCGCGTTAGATATTTTAACCCTTGAAGATCAGATGCCGGAAACTACAATAATCCTTGAAGACGAAAGTCGTAATATCGGCGCTCGACATCTACCCCATTATTTTGCAGACCTTATGGCACAGAGTTCGTTTGTGGTAATCGATATGGACTTTGAGGAGCGGCTTGAGCGTTTATGGCGGGAATATGTGGTGGACCGCTATCTAAACACCATGGCGTTTTTTGGTGCTAGTGGCGAGCAAGCGTTTTCTAACTATTTACGCGAGAGCCTTTTGCGCGTACAAAAACGACTGGGCGGGTTGCGTACCAAAGAGCTTTTAGCTTCTATGGATAGCGCGATTGCATTGCAGCATAAGGATAATTTTGCCAGCCATCGCCACTGGCTCGCGGCGCTTACTCGCGACTACTACGACCCTATGTACAGCTATCAGCTGAACAAAAAGAAAGACCAAATAGTGTTTAGGGGCAACCGCAAAGAGGTGATTAATTGGCTACAAACGACTTAGGGCCTGAGCGCCGCTATGAGTCTTAGTCAGCCAACCACTTGTACATCAGCCAAGCATCCACAAACACCTCAATGGGATGCTCAAATGCCTTAGGCAAGCGACCCACAATTTTAAACCCCAGCCTCTCCCACACACTAATCGCACCCGTGTTGGTCGAGGCAACAAAGTTAAACTGCATCGCCTGATACCCCAACTCAATCGCAACCTGCTGCGAATGCTCGCACATGGCAGTCGCCAGACCACGACCACGAGCCGCATCAGCCACCATATAGCCACCATATAGCCACCATATAGCCAGAGTTACACACATGGCCGCCCGGGCCCGCTTGGTTAGTTTTTAGGTAATAGGTGCCAACAACGTAATTATTTTCTTCAGCGACAAAGGCCCTCTTTGGAAGCTGCATCCAGAGTCGCTTGGCCTCTTGCTTGGAGATATCTCGGTCGCAAGCATAGGTGTCTCCGGCCGCTACGGTCTGTTGAAAAATAGGCCAGATCCTAGGAAAGTCAGTATCCAAGGCTGGCCGAATTATCATTACCGAGGCTGCATTCTCACGCCGCCATCCAAACGTACTGTCTCGCCATTGAGATAACTATTTTCAACCATCTGAACAACCAGTTGGCCAAACTCAGAGGGTTCACCCAAACGTTTTGGGAAAGGAATATTAGACACGATGCCATCTTGAACAGGCTGAGGTGCAGCCAACATTAGGGGGGTTGCCATTACGCCAGGAGCGATGGTGTTAACACGAATACCCACACCGGCCAGATCCCGCGCCATTGGTAAGGTCATACCAACAATACCTCCTTTGGTTGCAGAATAGGCAACCTGGCCCATCTGACCATCAAAGGCTGCGATAGAGGCAGTATTAATAATAATGCCTTTTTCTGACTTTTCATCTGCTTCATTACGCGCCATAGCGGCAGCTGCGCAGCGAGCAATATTAAAGGTGCCTATCAGATTAACTTCGATTACCTTGCGATAGTGATCAAGATTATGAGGCTCACCTTCGCGATTGACTGTTTTAGCGGCAATGCCAATACCGGCGCAGTTAACACAGATATCGACACGGCCCAGGTCAGCGGTAATCTTGTCAAAGGCAGCTTCAACATCGGGTCCGTTGGATACATCCAACTGAATAAAATGAGCTTTTTTAGCGCCCAATTCTTCGACCGCTTTGGCGCCGGCTTCGGCATTCATATCAATAATAACGATGGTTGCGCCGCCATCGGCCAAGGCCTGTGATGCTGCACGACCAAGGCCCGAGCCACCGCCGGTTACGACCGCTACTTTATTGCGTATATTCATTTGCCTCTCCCAAATTTGAATAATTCTCAACCATTTACATTAATACTTTGCAGCCAATGATAGTGCACTAAATTTCATTGTTACTCTTACTGATACCGTTAATACATGCTTTTGTAGACCAAAGGTCCAAGTGACATTGCGCACTGTATCCATTGCCGTCCAATATACAAAAAGTTTTGAAGCAAGCTGCATCGGCTTTTAGAACGTTAATAGGGTGGGCGGAATCATGCTTAAACGGCGGCCCTTCCCTAGACTGTACATGCATATAGCTACTCCTTTACCACTGTTAGCAGTTTTTACGCCCCGTGGTACTAGGTACCTGAACCAAGACAAAAGGAGGTATTACAATAGCCCAAAGTATAGTCTGATTTTCGTACCACTGCATTGCTTGTTGGTCGGTCACCTCAAACACTGACTTATCTCCAAGCCATGTTTTTATCTGCGCTGCGCTGTCTTCGCTGAGGGCTATGGCTACTTTTATTAGGTCAGCACTAGACGCTACGCCTAAGACATTGCCGGCGGCGTAATGTTTTTGCAGGTCGAGCCAGCTAATTTTGGCTGTCTCACTATTGAGCCGAGCGATAAGGGCTTGTTTGTCTGTAAGTTCAGGCATTTTTCAAGGGTTTAGGTTAGAGGCGGATATTAACTAGAGGTTAGGAGTAACGACTAGAATCTAGTGCGGACTATTTAGCATCTTTTAATAGCGGATGATCTGGCGGCAACTGCCGTGAAATCCACAGAGCCAGTTTATGCCGCATATTAGGATCGCTTATCTGGTCTTTAGCCAGGGGTTGAATCAGCTTATCTTCGGTAAGTACCTTATAGACAAACTCAACCTTGAGTTTCACCGAATCATGGCTCTCAATTTCCCCATAGGCCCGTTTCTTTGCATAGACAGCACCTATTTGCAGGGCTTTTTTGACCAGTTCGTCTTCATTGGGAATCTTTTGCATTATTTATACCTCTAGTGTGTAAACGCCCGTGCGTTGCGGAAGATACGCATCCAGCCGCTGTCTTCTCCCCAATCATCTGGGTGCCAAGAATTAAGTACTGTACGATAAACACGCTCTGGATGAGGCATCATTAATGTGGCTCTGCCATCGGCAGAGGTTACCCCTGTAATACCATCGGGTGAACCATTGGGGTTCGCTGGGTAGCGGCTGGCCACCTCTAAATTATTTTCTAAAAAGCGCATGGCAATTTGGTTGCTCTGCTGCAGCTCAATCAAGGCATCGGGGCTGGCAAATTCTGTACGGCCTTCACCATGGGACACTGCAATAGGCATATGGGTGCCCGCCATACCCTGCAGGAATACTGAGGGCGAGTCTTCGATACGCACCAGAGAAAAACGCGCTTCAAACTGTTCTGATAGGTTGCGTACAAATCTTGGCCACTGTTGTGCACCAGGGATTAATGTTTTGAGATTACTCAGCATCTGGCAACCATTGCAGACACCAAGGCTAAAGGTCTCTGGGCGGTGAAAAAACTGCTGGAACTGATCGCGAATCTGGTTATTAAATAGCACTGTTTTAGCCCAGCCCTCACCTGCTCCTAATACATCACCATAGGAGAAACCGCCACAGGCAACCATACCTGAAAAATCAGCCAGCGACCGGCGCCCAGCGAGCAAATCACTCATATGAACATCGATGGCAGTAAACCCTGCACGATCAAATGCAGCGGCCATTTCCAGATGGCTATTAACGCCCTGCTCACGAACAATCGCAACCTTGGGCCTTACCCCGGTTTTGATATAGGGCGCACTGATATCGTCAGCGGGATCAAATGTTAGGCTGGCAGATAGACCACTATCGGCATTGCCAATTCGGGTAAACTCCTGCTCTACACATTCTGCATTATCGCGCAGTGACGCTACCTGATAAGAGGTCTCGCTCCAACAGGCTTGCAATGTCGCGCGGTCGCAGGCAAAAAGCATCTGACCATCGCGGCTAATCTCTAGACTATCATTGCCATTTAATGTGCCGAGCCGGTGCACATTGACTCCCGAATCAGCAAAACACTGTATCACACCGTCTGCCGTGTCCGATCGAACCTGAATCACAGCCCCCAACTCTTCGTTAAACAACACTGCCATACTGTTGGCATCGAGATCGGTCAAATCTGCCGAAACACCTACATGGCCGGCAAAACTCATCTCGGCTAAAGTGGTTAGCAAACCACCATCAGAGCGATCGTGGTAGGCAAGAATATCGCCCTGCTCGATGGACATCTGCATGCTATCAAAAAATCCTTTTAGGACCTGAGCATCGTCAACATCTGGGGCCGTATCACCAAACTCTGAAAACACCTGCGCCACGATAGACCCGCCCATGCGGTTGGCACCAGCACCCAGGTCCAACAGCAATAATTCTGAATCGCCCTGATCTGTGCGCAACTGGGGTGTTACTGTTTTACGCACATCTAGAACGGGTGAAAATCCTGTAATAATTAATGATAGCGGCGAGGTCACTGCTTTGTCCTCACCATTACTCTCTTGCCATGCGGTGCGCATTGACATGGAGTCTTTGCCCACAGGCACAGTAATGCCCAGTTTAGGGCACAGGTCCATACCCACAGCTTCGACAGTGCGATACAGTTTTTCGTCTTCGCCAGGCGAGCCTGCAGCACACATCCAGTTGGCCGACAATTTAATATCTTTAATATCACCAATACGCGCGGCACTAATATTAGTAATGGCTTCACCGATTGCCATGCGCCCTGAGGCTGGACCATCGATTAGCGCCAGTGGCGTGCGCTCGCCCATAGCCATGGCTTCACCCGCGGTGCTGTCATAGGTCACTGTCGTCACTGCGCAGTCAGCGACAGGGATCTGCCAGGGGCCCACCATTTGATCGCGGGCAACCATGCCTGTAACCGAGCGATCGCCAATGGTAATAAGGAAACTTTTACTGGCCACCGATGGGTGGCGCAAGACACGAAAAACCGACTCACTTAGATCAAGCTGTTCAGGCGCAAATGCCGTTGCAGGTAAATCTAATTTGGTGGCAGTGCGATGCATCTTTGGCGCCTTACCAAATAGCACTGACATGGGCAGGTCGACCGGATTATTACCAAAGTGATCATCCGCCACGGTAATCTGTTTAGCGTCCGTAGCTTCGCCAACCACGGCATAGGGGCAGCGCTCACGCTCGCAAATTGCCGTAAAGCGCTCAATATCTGTAGGCAAAATAGCCAGCACATAGCGCTCTTGCGCCTCGTTACACCAAATTTCTACCGGCGCCATACCGGGCTCGTCATTAGGCACCTTGCGCAGATCGAATCGCCCTCCTGTACCGCCGTCCTTGACCAGTTCAGGCAGGGCATTGGATAAACCACCTGCACCCACATCGTGAATAAAGGCGATCGGGTTAATCTCACCGAGCTGCCAACACTGGTCAATAACTTCCTGACAGCGGCGCTCAATCTCTGGGTTTTGGCGCTGCACTGAGGCAAAGTCTAGATCCGCGGAACTGCTGCCTGTGGTCATAGACGAGGCTGCACCGCCACCTAATCCTATCAACATGGCGGGGCCACCCAGTACTACCAGCTGAGCGCCAGGCTCAAATTCTGGTTTGTCGACATGGTCTTCACGGATATTGCCGTAACCACCAGCAATCATAATTGGCTTGTGATACCCGCGACGCTCACCAGCAAAATCCATCTCGAAGGTTCTAAAGTAACCACAGATGTTGGGGCGGCCAAATTCATTGTTAAATGCCGCGCCGCCCAGTGGTCCTTCCGTCATAATATCCAGCGCCGAAACAATGCGCCCCGGCTTGCCATAATCTGTTTCCCATGGCTGCACATAATTTGGAATTTGCAGATTAGAGACGGTAAAACCAACCAGACCCACCTTGGGCTTCGAGCCTCGACCTACCGCCCCTTCATCGCGAATTTCACCCCCAGAACCGGTGCCAGCACCAGAGTAAGGCGCTATGGCTGTAGGGTGATTATGAGTTTCAACCTTCATCAGCAAATGCACTGGCTCTTGGCTGTAACCATATTCTTTTGTGATCGGATCGGGATAAAAACGCCCTCCCTCAGTTCCAGCGACCACCGCCGCATTATCTGAATAGGCTGAGAGAACATTCTCACCACCGAGTTTGTTGGTATTGCGAATCATGCCAAAAAGCGAATGCGCCTCTTCCACTCCATCGACAGTCCAGCTGGCATTAAAAATTTTATGCCGACAGTGCTCAGAGTTAGCCTGAGCAAACATCATCAGTTCCGCATCTGTGGGGTTGCGCTGCAACTCTTCAAAACTGGCCACCAAATAATCAATTTCATCGTCGGCCAACGCTAGGCCCAACTCAACATTCGCTAGCTTCAAGGCGTCTGATCCACCAGCAAGAATATCTACCTGAGTCATCGGCGCAGGCTGGTGATGGGTAAATAACCTTTCAGCCTGTTGCAACTGGTAAAGCACAGTTTCAACCATGCGATCACTTAGCAACTCTGCCAGCGCTGCTAGCTGGGCATCATTAAGTGTACTTTCGGCCTGCAGGTAATAGGCAGTGCCACGCTCAACACGCAGCACAGTCTGCAACCCACAATTATGTGCAATATCAGTGGCCTTGCTCGACCACGGCGAAATAGTCCCTGGACGGGGCACAACCAAAAGCAACTGGCCCTCGATCGAGCCCTTATCTTCGCTCGGCCCATAGGTCATTAGCGCATCAAGTGTTGCTAGGTCTGCATCTGACAGGACCTCACTCACTTCGGCAAAGTGCACATATTCGGCCACCACTGAGGTCACCGAGGGCACAGCCTGCTGCAGATTAGAGAGTAATTTTTGACGTCGAAACGCGGAAAGAGAGGATGCGCCGCTGAGGATTATCATGGATGCTGGTCTCAAAAACATAGCTGTTGGGAAGCACGCTATTCTAGCTGAAAATTTACCGCTTAGGCAGAATGAATTACCCAAAACATGTACAATTAATAAAACCTGAGTAACTCCAGTCAGAGCGCTAACTACTGAGCCGTATTGAGGCAGCAAAAAAGTCATGCCCGAACTTTTCCGAATCATCATTAGACTCCGAAATCGGCTTGCGCTGATAGCCGCTCTGTCTGTGTTTGTGGTCTTTATTTCCAGCAGCGCCCATATGTCAGATCTTGAGAGAGTCCATGCTCGAGGTCAGCTTGTGATGCTGACCATACCAGGCGCAACTACGTATTTTGAGGATGGCCATGGCAAAAATGGCTTTGATTATTTGATCGCCAAAGCCTTTGCTGACAGCTTAAATGTCGAATTAGTGGTCAAACCTCAGTCAACCTTGCGCAGGCTATTGCTGTCTGTGGGGGGGCCTCAGGGAGATTTTGCGGCGGCCAATATAGTCGTCACCGAAGAGCGCACCAAGTCTTTAAAATTCTCCCAGCCCTTTTTTGAGGTAACCCAGCAGCTAGTCTATCGCCGCGGGAGTAAACGACCCAGATCACTCGATCAACTTGAAGGTGAGCTACTGGTCATTACCGATTCTTCCCATAGCGAACAACTAAAAAAGCTCGAGACTTCGGTGCCCAATCTACGCTGGTCTGAACGGGACGACATAGAGATGAGCGACCTGATACGAATGGTTCATGCCGGTGAGATGACCTACACCGTGGTAGACTCATTGGCCTATCTGGTGAATCGGCATATTTACCCCAGAGCCCGAAAAGCCTTTGATATAGCCCAACCACAGCCCACTGCCTGGGCATTTGCTTCTCATAGTGACGGTACCCTACTCAATGCGGCCAATACCTTTTTAAATGGGTATATCGATAGCGGCAAACTCGCCTCACTAGAACAGCAGCTATTTGCCCAAATAGAGAACTTCTCAGTGGGGGATTCGCAAAGGCTGGGACAACTGGTCGCGCGTCGGCTACCAAAATATGAACAGATGTTTCGCGCAACCGCGCAACGGTTTGATATGGACTGGGCACTACTCGCTGCGGTCGCCTATCAGGAGTCACATTGGAACCCCAAGGCCAGATCACCCACAGGCGTGCGCGGCCTGATGATGCTGACATTGGATACTGCCAAAGAAATGAAGGTAAGCAATCGCCTCGATGCTAGCCAGAGCCTAGAGGGCGGCGCTGCCTACTTAGTTAAGTTAAAAGCACGATTGCCAAAGCGTATAACCGAGCCTGATCGCACATTATTATCGCTGGCAGCTTATAATGTCGGCTTTGGCCACTTGGAAGATGCTCGAGTACTCACATCGCGCAGCGGCAAGAACCCAGACCTGTGGGTAGATGTTCGAGCGCATCTGCCTCTACTGAGCAAAAAGCAATTTTACTCTACGGTTAAATATGGCTATGCAAGGGGCAATGAGCCGGTTCTCTATGTGGACAACATCCAATATTACAGAACTTATCTGCAGCTATACTCTCTGTCCCAACATGATTTTGAGCCCCCACCTAAAACCCCAGATTTGGACTCCGGCGCGCCAACGTCTCTGTAGACATTACTCGCGTTTATTTTCGCGCTTGCGGCGAAAAAAGCGGCTTATAAGGTCACCACATTGCTGTTCTAGTACACCACCAAACCATTCAAAACTGTGGTTGAAATGACTCTGGTCCATTAGTTGTAACTGACTTTGCAGTGCGCCTGCTCTGGGTTCGGCTGCGCCAAATATAACACGGCCAATACGCCCATGAATCATTGCGCCAACACACATAGTGCAGGGCTCTATGGTTACATAGAGGTCACAGTCACTGAGGCGATAGTTATTTATATTGCCGGCCGCATTGCGCATGGCCACTATTTCGGCATGGGCCGTTGGGTCGCGGCCAGAGATGGGCTGATTGTAGCCCTCGCCAATGATCTCGCCATCTTTTACCACCAGAGCCCCTACCGGCACCTCGCCGACCGCTCCAGCTTGCTCCGCGAGCTGCAATGCTTTGGCCATAAAAAATTCGTCAGTACTCATCTAATACCCTTTCGCGTAAAATCGCGCGCTTACCTTTTATCAAGAACTATCATGCTCACCCCAATAAACCTAAATACTGAAGAGCAAGCCAACTGGCAAACTGATCTAAGCCAATGTATTACCGTGGTCGATGATCTGCTGGCCGAACTAGAACTGGACCGCTCACAGCTCTCAGTCTGCCAGCGCGCAGCAACCCAATTCGACTTTAAAGTGCCGAAACCCTTTGTTCAGCGTATGAAAAAAGGCGATCCAAATGATCCGTTACTGGCCCAGGTCCTGCCGGTTAAAGCTGAGATGAGACTAGACCCTGTATACAGTACTGATCCACTGGACGAAACGAGCCACAACCCGGTTGCTGGCATTGTACATAAATACCGCCATCGTCTGTTGCTGATCGTCAGCCCAGCCTGTGCAATTAATTGCCGCTACTGCTTTCGTCGTCATTTTCCCTATCAAGAAAATCGTCAGAGTAAAGAGCAATGGATGCAAGCACTTACGTATATAAGTAGTAATACCGAGATTAATGAGGTTATTTTCAGCGGTGGCGACCCATTGGCAGCCAATGATCAATTTCTTGGCTGGCTCGCAGAGGAGATCGCAGCCATACCCCATATAAAGCGTCTGCGCATTCATACTCGCCTGCCGGTGGTGATTCCATCGCGCATTAATGAATCCTTTTTACGCTGGGCAACAGCGTCCCGCTTAAAGCCCATTGTGGTGCTACATATTAATCACAGCAACGAAATAGATTCCGAGGTTGCCGAGGCTGTGGCGCGCTTACTTGATGTCGGTATTAAAGTACTGAATCAAACCGTACTCTTAAAAGGCATCAACGATAGCGCCGACACCTTAAACACATTGAGTGAACGTCTTTTTGACTGTGGTATTGCGCCTTACTACTTACATTTGTTAGATCCAGTTCAAGGTGCCAGTCACTTTGATATTGATGACGCTCAGGCTCTGGAAATCTTTCATGAATTACAAACGATGCTGCCCGGATTTTTATTGCCAAGACTGGTGCGGGAAATTCCAGGAAAGCTTTCAAAAACGCTTATCCCCGCATGAGGCCTTTAGTAACGAATACATTGTATAAATAGCCTAAAACCGACATCCAATATCCTAATATCGGCATGAAAATTTATTATATAAATCTACTGGAAATAAGAGTAGACTGAAAGTTGAGGGTTGATTGCCAATCTTCGTTTCACTATTACAGTTGTGGTTCAGACCCCTTCTGAATTGGTTATTAATAATAAAAAAATCAAATCCACAATCAGTAAATAAAATCAAACTAAGTCCTATATTATCTCGGGGGAGATTTATGAAAGCTAATAACTTTTGGAAATTTAATGCCATTGCGGCTGCAGTAATTGCTGGTAGCACCATGCTTCCAGTCGCTTCTGCTGTTTCGCAAGAAATGGTTGAAGAAATTGTAACTACAGGTAGCAGAATCAAAGCACGCTCTACTACTGAAACACCGGCTGCTGTTGATGTTATATCTGCTTCTGAGCTAGCCAACCAAGGCGACTCTGATGTCAGCAACCTGCTGCGCAACTCTGTTCCGTCTTATAGCGTAAATGATCAGCCTATCAGCGATGCCGCTACTCTGGTTCGCCCAGCCAACCTGCGCGGCATGGCTCCTGACCACGCTCTGCTGTTAGTGAATGGCAAACGTCGTCACCGTGCAGCTGTTATCACTTGGCTGGGTAACGGTATCTCTAATGGTTCACAAGGACCAGATGCCGCTGCAATTCCTGCCATGGCTCTGAAAAATGTTGAAGTTCTGCGCGATGGTGCAGCAGCTCAGTATGGTTCTGACGCAATTGCTGGTGTTATCAACTTCAACCTGAAAGACGCTAGCAGCGGCGGCAGCGTTTCTGTTCGCGCTGGTGAGTACAGCGAAGGCGACGGCGCTTCAACAAATGTCTCTATGAACAGAGGCTTTGAGTTGGGCAGCAATGGTTTTGTTAACGCCACTTTTGAATACAGCAGCTCTGATCCAACCAGCCGCTCAGAACAGCGCGCTGATGCACAGGGCCTTATCGATGATGGCATTACAAACGTGCCAACTCCAGCAATGATCTGGGGCCGTCCCGCAGTTGACGACGATATGAAGCTTTTCGTTAACTTCGGCGCTGATCTAGGTGGCGGTACAGAAATGTATGGTTACGCTAACACCAACTCCAAAGAAGTAGACGGTGGCTTCTTCTTCCGTAACCCAGATAATCGTCCAGGCGTCTTCGCTCAAACAAACGACGGCGGCACTCCTGGTGACACTGATGCTCTTACAGCAGATGACTTTAACGAACTACTCGTTGCCTCTAGTAACGGCGAAGATTGTTCTGCATTTGTTGTAAACTCAGATCGCGAAACAGATGCGGATAAAGTAGCACTAGCCACAGCAATTACAGGCCTGAAAGCTAACGATAACTGCTTCAACTTTAACGAGACTATCCCTGGTGGTTTCACACCTCGTTTTGGTGGCAAGGTTACTGATCAATCATTCTTGGTTGGTTTGAAAGGCCAAACAGATGCCGGTCTAGGCTGGGATGTAAGCACTTACTACGGTAAGAGCAAAGCTGACTTCCATATTAACAACACTGTTAATGCCAGTCTGGGTGAAAATACTCCACGTGACTTCGATCCTGGTTACTACCAGCAGGTTGACATGAACATAAACGCTGACTTCACCTATTCAATGAGCGAAACGTTCAACATGGCATTCGGTGCTGAGTATCGTACAGAAGAGTTCACTATTGGTGCAGGCCAGGAAGAGTCTTACATTGATGGCGGTCTAGGCTCACAGGGCTTCAGCACATCTTCAAATGGTTTCCCAGGATTCCCCGCTGTAACCTCAGGTGTTTTCGATCGCTCTAACTATGCTGCTTACGTAGAAGCAGAATGGGACGCTTCTGACGCTCTACTGGTTCAAACCGCATTGCGCTTTGAAGATTTTGATGACTTCGGTACAACGACCAACTACAAAATCGGTATGAACTACCAGATGACTGACGATATGGGCATCCGTGCTACTTACAGCACCGGCTTTAAAGCTCCTACTCCAGGTCAATCAAACACTTCGAATACCTCTACTGAGCTTTCTGGTGGCGTGCTAGTTAACAATGGCACAATCCCTGCAACCAGTGCTGTAGCATTGCGTAATGGTGGTGCAGCGTTGAAGCCTGAAGATGCAACCAACATGACTTTCGGTGTGTTTGCTACAGTTGGTCAATTTGATATCACTGTCGATTACTTCGATATTGATGTTGAAGATCGCTTAAACCTGTCATCTGAAGTTGAATTGACTGATGCTGATATTGCAACGCTTGTTTCAGAAGGTGTTCCGGGCGCAGGTGATCTGAGACGTTTCCGTTTCTTCACCAACGACTTCGACACCAACACTAGCGGTTTTGACATTATTGTTTCAACGACTACTGAGAGCTCGTTCGGTTCAACTCAGTGGAACTTGGCATACAACAGCACAAAAACTGATGTAACTGATTACAACGCAGCAACTATCGATCCACAGCGTATTAAACAAATCGAAGATACTACGCCAGAAACTCGCTGGAACCTTTCTGCTAATCACATGATGGATTCGTGGAGATTCTTGGCTCGTGTAAGCTTTTATGATGAGTGGTTTGACCAATTCGAATGTGACGTATTTGCAGACACTGCTGAAAACGCGGCTGGCTTCAAAAACTGTAATGCAGACATCCAAGCGGATGATAGTGTCTACACATTTGATTCAGAGTTTGTAGTTGACCTAGAAGTAGAATATGACATCAACGAAAGCTCTAGCATTCTGATTGGTGCCAACAATGTACTGGATAACAATGGTCAGACTACTAGTGAAATGCATGGTTTCGGAATCAACACTGCTACTGCTGCTGTAGGTAACACTTACAGCACATTTTCCCCAATGGGCTTCAGTGGCGCGTTCTACTACGCAAACTACCGTTACAACTTCTAAGCAACTCAGCATGAGTTAATTAGATCGGGTCAGTGCGCAAGTGCCGGCCTAACAGATACACGGAAAGGGGTGCCAATCGGCACCCCTTTTTTGTGTCTGATCAAATCTGAAAGTTAAGCTTGCTGGGAAGAGTCTTCAACTTACTAAATAGAGCCTTAAGCTTACGTAATAGAGAGCTAAACCGTTTTGACTGGCGGTACTTCAGGTATAAATACTGGATCTTGGATACCCTGAACATCGGTTTGAAAAACCAATAGATTCCCCGCTTCTGGCTGCGCTACAAGAGCCTCACCACTCAGCCCCTGATGGGCACTGGTAACAAAAAGCCTGTCCATTTGCGGCCCACCAAAGGCCACACAGGTTGGCTGGCTAACAGATAAAGGTAAGACAAAGTCTTCGTCACCGTTTGGGCTATAGCGCACAATACGACTCGCGCCCCACTGCGCATTCCAGATATAGCCCTGGGCATCAACTGTAGAACCATCGGGAAAACAGCCTCGCTTCGTGCGCAACAATACTGCTGGATTTGATAGGGCACCGCTGTGGCTGTCAAAGTCGTAGCGAAATAGACGTCTTGAGGGTGTATCCGTGTGATACATGATTTTCGAATCGGGACTCCAACAGAGACTATTGGATATAGACAGCCCTGATAGCTTATTAGATGCCTGCAGTTGGCGATCGAGGCAATAAAGTGCACCAACACCCTGCTCACCACTTTCAACCATACTGCCAGCCCAGAAGCGTCCCTGACGATCGGCACGGCCATCGTTAAGTCGAGTGCCCGGATTGTCTTGATCTATTTTCTGCAGCCATTGGATATCCCCGGTCACGGGATTGTAGTAGGCAAAGCCACTGGCAAAACCGCAGATCAAATAATCACTGTCGGCAATCAGGGCAAAGGATCCGAGACGCTCCGGCGTTGACCATTGGTCTAGATGCTTGTCCGCAGGGCGATACCGATACAGCAGACTGCCCTCAATGTCCGTCCACCAGACAGCGGCGCCACTGACATCCCATATCACCCCCTCGCCCAGTTCATTGTTGACCTTTACCGTTTCTACTAAGGTAGCTGTGACCATCTGTTAGTTTCCTCGCGCTGCCTGCATGGCAGTAACAACCGCCAGCGCAGACTGATACACCTGTTCGGCACTGTCACCTGCCTGATAGAGTTCAGATCCAATACCAAAACCATGGGCCCCAGCCTTTAGCCACTGATCTGCAGTCTTTGCGCCCGCACCGCCCACGGCCAATATTTTGCAGTCTTTCGGTAGTACCGCATAAGCCCCTTTAATATGACTGGGACCATAGGTTGATGCTGGAAATAATTTTAAATAGCGAGCGCCACTTTCGTAAGCCAAAAAGGCCTCGGTCACTGTTGCCCAACCGGGCATAGGCACCAGACCAAGCTCTAGGCTCCGAGCGATAACCGTTGGATTGCTGTTAGGACTAACAATAATCTCGCCACCAGCATCGGCCACCGCCTCGACATCATTAACAGTCAATACAGTGCCCGCGCCGACAACACACTGGTTACCCAATGCCTGGCTTAAATTTTTAATGCTCTGCAAAGGCTCTGGAGAATTTAGCGGCACCTCAATAATGCCGATGCCAGCACGATGGACTGCCTGCCCGATCGCAATCGCTTCCTCTGGCTCCACACCGCGGAGAATGGCTACCACTGGCATCTGTTCAAACCAGCGTTCAAGTTTGTCTGTCATGATTTATTCTTATCCCTCTTCATTCATAGCGTTATCTATAGCGTTCTCTATAGCGAGTGATTCATAGATGGCCTGATAACCGGCAATGGCAATCTCAGTGGAGTCACAGATATGTGCCTCTATGGCAAAGGCTTTTAACGCTAGCTGATAAGCCTTACTCAACGTCGAGTCGCCAATCAGTACCACTTTGTTAAGCTGAGCCACCTGATCTTTAAAGAGTCCGGTGGAGCCAACGACATCGGAGCCAACTAGTAGGCCGGACAAATAGGATCGCGCCTGCTGGGTAGATAGGTCTCCCGCCACCTGACGACTGCGAGTGGTAAACAGTGCCTGCAACAGCTGACCCGAATGTAATCTCTTAGCCAGCTCCACTCCCTGCATAAACCAATCCGCAGAAAACGCTTCCTCTTGAGGCTCGGTAATCAAAATACTGTGATTTTCTAATACTGAATAAAGCTCGCCTGTGAAAGCGGTAGCAAAGGTTTCAACGCGGTCATTTTTAACTAGCACCCATTTGTTGTGGGTGCCGGGCAAAATAATTACCTGTTCTGCTATCGGCATGTTCTGCAAACGCATCCAACCCAGCAGCTGTAACTCTTCGCCGCGCATCAGGTCTGGCGCACCCAGTGCACCCTGAGTTTTTAAGCCAGAGACAATTAGAAATTCCAAGCCTCGCGCCTGGAATATTGTTCTGCCAGCAATTATCTGATCGGGACCGACGGGGCAGTCGAGGTACGGCGCATCTCGCCACCCAACAGTCGAGCCAACCGCGCCAGAGAGAAGCACTCTCAACGGG
>TARA_B110000046_G_scaffold162006_1_pt1 | contig 22877 bp, 22 predicted proteins | sample TARA_B110000046 | Tara Oceans TARA_B110000046 (sample SAMEA4397157) | marine metagenome | biome: Polar Biome; feature: [DCM] deep chlorophyll maximum layer (ENVO:01000326); material: water (ENVO:00002006), including particulate matter (ENVO:01000060) such as... | depth 40 m
TTTTGAGATCTAAAGTTTAGTTCTTCTTTTACAATTGTTGGATACAATGTAAAACCTTCTAAAGTATTCGTTGCTGTTCCTAAGGTTGCAGTTGTAATCTGCAAATTAGTGATATGAAAATCATAATCTCCTCCAGAAGCTGCACTAAAAGCATACAGCGCTATTTTGGCAGTTGTTGAAGTAGACGATAGATTAACCTCTGGCATAGACTGAGAAACATTGGTTAAACCAGATGTAGAATCCCAACGATATAATTCTGACCATGTAGCACCATCATCTTCAGATAAAACAATAGCAACATAATCATCTCCTGCATCCATTCCGTCAGCATCTGCATCAGTACCATTATAATCTGTTACACCAGCATCTATATTTAGATAATGAGTACCAGAACTAAGATCAAAAGTTGGAGATATTAAATATTCATTAATAGATGTTGAATAGATATTAACTTTAGCTCCTTTACCTAAAGTAGCATCATTTAAGAAATCAGCTGTACCCCAAGCACTGGAAGTGTCAGTTGCGTCAGGTGCACCAAATGGTCCTTCAGACTCTGAAAATCCAGCAGGATAATTAGTAAAATCAGTATTGAAAGGAGCCGATGCATTTTCAATAGTGAAAGAATACTCTGTACAACCGATAGCCAAAGCAGAACCATTACGTGGTACAACAGAATAATAATATGTTTCACCATATAATAAATTTGTAAGATTAACAGTGGTAGCAGGTGCGTCTAAAACGCCTATTGAGCTTAAATCACCTGATGTTAATCCGAAAAAAACTTCGTATGCTGTAGGTGCTGGACCAGATGAAGGTGCATCCCAAGAAAGAGTAACAGCACCATTAATGAATGACACATCTGTACCTGTTGGTGATACGTTTTCTGCACAATTTGGTGCAGCTGGTAAAGTATAATACTCTAAACAAAAATCTACAAGTACATTAGAAGTTCCGAAGTCATAAATTCTTATTACGAGCTCATCTCCTACTGCCCAACCACTCAAAACTATATCAGCATCTTGGTATGAAGACCAAGCAATTTCAGTACCTGATGCATCATGTATACCAATGTATGGACTACCAGTACCATCACCCCAATAGCGTAATGCGTCTGTGGTAGCTGTCCAATTAAAAAAGGCGTCTAAACCTTGGTCTGAAGTTCCTTGCCCTGGAAGCCCACTAGCAGTGAAACCTGAATTAGGAAAATCAATTGAAAGATTAGAAGTTGTACAACCCGTTCCTTCTGCAGAAATTGTAAAAGGTAGAGTAGTTGCAGTTGCAAAAGTATCTCCAGCTATTGGCATGGTCCAAGAAATAGTACTCCAAGTACTATTGCCATCAGTTCCACCACAGTTTGCTTGAACATAAATATCATAGGTTGCTGCGGAAGTTAAACCTTCTAAAGTTATAGGATTATTTGACCCAGTTTCAGTAAGTGTTCCACTACCCTGAGTAAAACCAGTAGGCCCAAATTCATAAGTCCATTCTGTTTCAGTACCACCTGCTGTCCAGGATATATCCACATCTGTTAATGAGTTGGTTGTAGCTGTAAGATCGGTTGGTGAAAAACAAGACGGTGGAGTAGCAATAGAAAAGTCATCAATGTATACTTCATCAGCATAATCACCTCTGTATTTAAAGGCAACATAAATAGTTTGACCAACATATGAGGAGAGATCGTATTCGTATGAAACCCAAATATCTTCAGAAAAATTAGCATCAATGTCATATACTTCAGAAAAATCTGCAGTATTTGCAATTGGATCTCCACTGGCATTCGAAATCCATACGCCACTTTCTACGCTATATGTGTTATAATTATTATTGTAGAAAAATGTAAGAACTTCTCCAGCTGATACAGTATAAGATGGAGATATCATCCATGAGGTTGATTCAACAGCAGTATTGGCATCATCATGATAAAAAGATGCTGCACCAGAATTTGCTCTACCAGTTGTTTGAACCCAACCCGGATCATCGGTTTCTGTTTGCATAAATGTCCAACCTGTTGGTGAATCTGTCTCAAAACCCTCGGTTAATTGAGCATATCCACTGAACGATATTGCAAATAATAATAATAAAGTAATTTTCTTCATATTGAATTATTTAGTTAGTTATAAATCAAACTTACGTTTTTTACAATGAATAAACGCACAAACATAAAATAAACATGACTTTAACCATAATATTTAAATTAAAGACAAAAAAAATAGGGTATCATTGTTAAAATGATACCCTAAAAAACCCAATATTTAATATGTACTTTACTCTTCACCAACAAATTTATCCATTACAGGGTCACTTACCCCCATATTAGAGAATCCTCCGTCATGAAATAGGTTTTGTAAAGTAACTTTCTTCGTTAAATCAGAAAACATAGAAATAGTGTAATCTGCACAATCTGATGCTGTTGCGTTCCCTAGCGGACTCATTTTTTCTGCATACGCAATAAAGCCATCAAATCCTTTAACGCCACTTCCTGCTGTAGTTGGTGTTGGAGATTGAGAAATTGTATTTACTCTAACCTTGTGATCTCTACCAAAGAAATACCCAAAACTACGTGCAATACTTTCTAAATAAGCCTTATTATCTGCCATATCATTGTAATCTGGAAACACTCTTTGCGCTGCCATATAAGTTAGGGCAACAATAGAACCCCATTCGTTCATAGCGTTTTTATTGTAGAGTACATTCATTACTTTATGAAAAGAAACTGCAGATATATCCCAACCTTTTTTTGTGAAATCGTAGTTAGAGTTTGTATAATGTTTTCCTTTACGAACGTTTACAGACATACCAATTGAATGTAAAACAAAATCAATTTTACCTCCTAAAATTTCCATAGATTTTTCAACCAAGTTGTTTAAATCTTCTATAGAAGTTGCATCTGCTCCAATAATTTGAGAACCTGTTTTTTCTGCCAACGCATTTAATTCTCCCATCCTTAAAGCTATTGGCGCATTTGACAACACAAAAGTTGCTCCTTCTTCATGTGCTCTTTCTGCTACTTTCCAAGCAATTGATTGTTGGTTTAAAGCTCCAAAAATAATTCCTCTTTTTCCTTTTAATAAATTATATGACATACGTATAAGTTGTTAATGTTTAGTCTTTCGTTGATTGTTATTTAGCTGCAAATATAATCTTAATTTAATAACTCTTTTGCATGTGTAATTGCGGTTTCTGAAATTTCTTTTCCACTTAACATTTCTGCAATTTCAACAATTCTTTCATCTGCAGATAATAATCTTAAATTTGTAGTTGTAACACTATTAATTTCTTCTTTATACACCTTATAATGATTATCTCCTTTTGCTGCGACTTGTGGTAAATGTGTAATAGAAATAACTTGCATGTGTTTGCTCATTTGCTGCATAATTGCTGCAATCTTATTAGAAACTTCACCAGAAACTCCAGTATCAATTTCATCAAAAATAATGGTTGGTAATTGTGTGTTTTCAGATAAAACTTTCTTTACAGCCAGCATAATTCTTGATAACTCTCCACCAGAAGCTACTTTTTTAAGTTCTCCAAAGTTACCGCCTTTATTTGCTGAGAATAAAAACTCTAATTCATCTTTTCCGTTTGAAAAATATTTAGAAGTTGGTTTTATATTGATAGAAAAACGAGCATTTTCCATTCCTAAACCTGATAATAGAAGCTCTAATTTCTTTTTTAAATTTGGAATAATTTTTTTTCTAGTATCTGTAATTTTTAGAGCAATTTGGTCTAATTTTCCAGAAACATCCTCAATTTCTTTTTTCTTGTGATTGATTACTTCAACTGCACTTTCTACCTGACGTACTTTATCTGATAAATCTTCTAAAACGTTCACTAATTCTTGATTAGAATTTACAGCATGTTTTTTTTGTAAATTATACAATAATTGCAATCTATCATTAATTTCTTCTGCTTCATTAGGATTGAACTCTACGTTTTCATTCGCTGTTTCTAATTCACTAACAATATCATCAATCTCAATTTTTACACTTGTAATTCTATCTGAGACATCTTGATATTCTTTAGAAAAAGAAGCAATTTTAGACAATCTATTTTCTAAGGTATTTAGTAAGTTTTGTATGCCAACTTCCTCATTTACAGAGAGGTCTAAAGCTTCAGCTAAATTAAGTTTAATATCTTCTATATTGTTTAATTTCTCAAGCTTTTCTTCTAGATTATTTTGTTCATCAACTTGTAAATTCGCATCCTCTAACTCTTTAAATAAGTGCGAGTTATAATCATATTGCAAATTAATCTCTCTTTGATTGCTCTCAAGGTTTTCTAACTCTTTTTTAAGTTGATGTAATTGATAAACTCCTCTTTTATATGAAGCTACTTTATTTGCATTCTTAGTCAAAGCATCCAAAACTGTAAACTGAAAACTGGCATCAGATAATTCCATGGTTTGATGTTGAGAATGCACATCTATCAATTTTGATCTTAATTCATTTAAAATGGATAAGGTTACAGGTGTATCATTGACAAAAGCACGTGATTTTCCTGAAGGTAAAATCTCTCTTCTTAATATAGTAGTGTCTTCATAATCTAAATCTACCTTTTCAAAAAAATCTTTTAAATTGTAATTAGCAATCGAAACTTTTGCTTCTACAATACATTTTCTTGAGGTATCTTTTAAAGAAGATAAATCTGCTCTATTCCCTAAAACGAGTCCTAAAGCGCCTAAAAGTATAGACTTCCCTGCACCTGTTTCTCCAGTAATAATAGAAAGGCCCGAAGAAAAATCAATAGATAATTGATTGATTAATGCGTAGTTATGTATTGATAATGAAGTTAACAAATTCGCAGAATTTAGAGCTTAAAATTAGTGAATTAATTTCAGAAAAAGATAAAGAAAAATACTATTCAATATTTCTCCATTTAGAATTATTATTTGGAGAAATTTTTCTTAAAGAAGTTTTTAATCGAGAAGCATTTCTTGTTTTTGGTCCATCAGAATAAATACTCACAACTTCATCCGCTTTTGCATCAAAAAAGACTCTAATCAAATAATTGCCAACTGTTTTATTAAAAATATTTTCTATCGAGATTACTGCGTCTTCAACTGCTTTTTTTCCAAATTCTTTATTACCTGAAAAATTATCTAATCCTTTTATATGATAGTCATACAAAGCATTTCTATAACTTTTTAATTTAGGTGACAATAAATTGTCTATCAATAAAAAACGGTTTTGTTTACCAACTACATTCTGCCAAGATGACAATCCACTTTGTTGCGCCTGTAACATTACATTCTGAGCTTCTTTTAATTCAGTTTCTCCACCAAATTTAGAAAAGGTGTCTGCATCAACCCCTAAAATTGTGTAAACATAAAAAACAATCGTAGAAATTAGATTGCTATCAAAAGAATTTTTATTGTAAATTAAAGGATCAAACTCATTATATTTAAAAGAGAAATCATTGTCTTTTAAATTTAAAACAGGACTTGAATAACTAGAACCAAAAACGGGTCTTGTAGACTGAATCTGTAAAGTGGCTGTAAAGGTATTATTATCTCTAGCAGTTATAATAATAGTCATTGCACAATCTATTCTCTCTAAAGATTCTACTGTTCTATCTGTCCATTCTGTTTGATTGACAAACTCAGTTAAAGACTTTTGTAGCGTTGTAAAAACTTGTCTATTAGAGCCTCCTATTTGCTCGTAGTTTACATTGATCAAACAATTTAATTCTTGTGAATTAATATTGATGTTCATTAAAAACAAAGCAAAAAGGAAAACAAGTTTACGCATGTTATAGTATAGATTTATAGATTTATAAGTAAATGACTTTAAGATACGTAAATTTGTCTTGCTACAAATAATCTTAATTTTTGATTCTTGAAATAATTTCATTGATAATATCTTTAGCAACTGCTGCTTTCGATTTTAATTCAAATGGTTTTTCATTCAAATATTTATCAATAATAGTAATTTTATTTGTGTTAGTTGCAAAACCAGCACCTTTATCTTGTAAAGAGTTTAAAACAATTAGATCTAAATTCTTACGCTGAAGCTTATTTTTTGCGTTTTCAATTTCGTCATTAGTTTCTAATGCAAAACCTACTAAAAACTGATGCTTCTTAATAAACCCTAAAGAAGCTAAAATATCTTTTGTAGGTGTTAGATCCATAGCTAACGAAGAATCCTTCTTTTTTATTTTCTGATGGGCAACATTTTTTGGTTTGTAATCTGCTACCGCTGCAGATAGTAGTGCGATATCTACTTCATTAAAATATTTGTGAGCTTGATTGTACATGTCATCAGCAGAAACAACATCTATTCTTTTAACGAAAGAATGTTTTATTTGTTGATGTGTTGGACCAGAAATTAATATAACTTCTGCACCTAAATTAGCTGCTGCATTTGCAATTGCAAACCCCATTTTTCCTGAAGAATAATTTCCTATAAAACGTACAGGATCTATTGCTTCGTATGTTGGACCAGCAGTAATCAATACTTTTTTTCCGCGAAGCGGCAATTTTAACAAAACATCATTCTCTATAAAAGATATAATATCCTGGGGTTCTGCCATTCTTCCTTCACCTACTAAACCGCTTGCTAATTCACCAGAAGCAGCAGGAATTAAAATAGTACCAAAAGAGTGTAATTTGTCTAAATTCTCTTTGGTTGATGGATGTATGTGCATATCTAGATCCATTGCTGGCGCAAAATATACAGGACATTTTGCAGACAAATACGTTGCTAACAATAAATTGTCACAAGTTCCATTTGCCATTTTAGAAAGTGTATTTGCAGTTGCAGGAGCAATTAAAAAATAATCTGCCCAAAGACCTAAATCAACATGATTGTTCCAAACTTCATTATCTTCTTCTTTATCATAAAAAGTAGAATGAACAGGGTTTCTAGAGAGTGTAGAAAGTGTAAGAGGTGTTATAAAATCTTTAGACGCAGGTGTCATAATTACTTTAACATCTGCGCCTAATTTTATAAACAAACGAACTAAACTAGCCGTTTTATAAGCGGCAATTCCAGCTGTAATGCCTAAAAGAATCTTTTTACCGCTTAGAACAGACATTATTCCGAGTCTGGAGTTCTAAAGTATACTTTATCATTTAACCATTCGTCAACAGCAATTGCAGTTGGCTTTGGCAAACGTTCGTAAAACTTAGAAACTTCTATTTGTTCTTTATTTTCAAAAACTTCTTCTAAACTATCGTTATAAGTTGCAAACTCATCTAATTTGTCTACTAATTCTTTCTTTAAATCAGAATTAATTTGTGTTGCTCTTTTAGCAATAATAGAAATAGCTTCATAAATATTTTCTGTAGAAGCTTCAATCTCATTTTTGTCATAAGTAATTGTACTTATAGCAGCTTTGGTATCTTTATAATCCATAATTTATTATTTCTCTTTTGAATTCTTTTCTTCTTACTCTTTTGCTTTTGCTGATTTTTCAACTTTAGCAAGAATAGTATCTACTCTTTTTTTCTCTTTATTTAAAGTCGCAAACATTTCATTAGAATCTTCCATGAATTTTGATTCAGGATAGTTTCTTTTTAATTTTTCGTAAGCTTCAATAGCATCTTTAATACGATCTGTTTTCCTTCTGTCTGTACTTTTTAAAACAAAATCGTGAGCCGCTTTTAACCTATAAAATAGTGCTTCTTCTTTAAATTCTGATCCTAGATAATCTGACAATAAATTATCAAAAGCCTGAATTGCAGCTTTATAATTCCTCATATCATAGCCTGCAGTAGTGTAATACGTTTTTGCTATTTCAAAATATTTTCGTTGTAATTTATAACGAATTTCTTTGTAATGCTTATTTGCTTCATCAATTTTTGATGAATTTGGATACGTATTTATAAAACTTTGAAAAGCGTCTAATGCTTTGTTCGTATCTGTGGGATCTTTACTAAAAACTGGTGATGCTAATTTATAGCTGTACGCAGATAAAAATGCAGCTTCTTCTTTTTTAGAACTTTTAGAATAATTTTTTGTAAAACGATCAAAATAATAACCTGCAATACTATAGTTTTTTTCGTTGAAGTTCGATTGAGCAACCATAAACTGGACACGCTCCATTTGAGGTTTGCCTCTATAGGCAGGAGTTACTTTTTCAAACAAACGTAAAGCTTTGCTGTAGTTTTTACTTTCGTACATTTTTACAGCCATTTTGTATTGGTCTTCAATACTTCCTTTGTTTAACACTTTTTGATATTCTCCACAAGAAAATAACAAAAGGCTAAACACCAATAAACACGCTATATTTTTAATTTTTTGCATCGGGCAAAATTACTAATTAAATATGGATAAATAAAACGATTTTTCACTCTCAAAGTTGTGATATGCAATAATCAATAAAAAATGCTGATAAAAACATGTAAAAGGTACTAAATATTTGTTAAGGTTGTTTTTTAGTATCTGCAGATATCAATTGTTTTATATCATTATCAAACAGATAAAAACCACCTTTATCATCACCAATTAACTTAATTTTATCTAAAATATTTCTTGCTAAAGCTTCTTCTTCTATTTGTTCTGAAACATACCATTGTAAAAAATTATGAGTGGCATAATCTTTTTGCTGTAAACAAATATCTACTAAATCGTTAATACAAGCAGATACTTTTACTTCGTGATTAAACAACTCTTGAAACATTTCTTTGAAAGAGCCAAATTCTACTGGAGGAGCTTCTAAAGATGACACCTTTGCATGTCCTCCTCTTTCATTTACAAACTTCACCATTTTCAACATGTGTATTCTTTCTTCATCTGAATGTGCATACATAAATTGCGCAACACCTTCAAAACCTAATACTTCTGCCCAAGATGCCATTGATAAATATACTTGAGATGATTGTGCTTCTATTGTTATTTGGTTGTTTAAAGCCTCTTCTATTATTGGTGATAACATATTACTTACATTTATTTTAATTCCTTATAATAACAAAAATACAACTTTTAAAAAAGCGAGCCTCTTAAAAAAGTTATATAATTACTATTTTGAATGCATCTCTATACTAAAGATTTGATACGTAATTTGCAATTTTAGATCCTAATTCTTTACTTGTTTTCACCAAAGGTAAGCGCACATTATTTGAACAAATACCTAATTCTTGTAGTACTGTTTTAATTCCTGCAGGATTATTTTCTTCAAATATAAAATCAATAACATCCATCATTTTAAAATGAATATCATATCCTTCTTTATTATTTCCTTGTAAACCAAGATTAATCATCGTTGAAAACTCTTTTGGAAAAGCTTGTCCGATCACAGAAATAACTCCAGAACCACCTGCTAAAGTTACTCCTAAAGCCAAATCATCATCTCCAGAAATAATTAAAAAGTCTACTGGCTTGTCTTTTAATAAAATATTGTATTGCTGTTGATTGTTTCCTGCTTCTTTTACAGCTATAATATTATCAAAATCATTTGCCAAGCGCAAAGTCGTTAATGGCTCCATGTTTTTAGCTGTTCTTCCAGGAACATTGTATAAAATTATAGGCAAATCTGTTGCTTCTGCAAGGGCTTTGTAATGCTGATAAAAACCTTCTTGAGTTGGTTTACTATAGTAAGGAACTACAGAGAGAATACCATCTATTCCAGAAAAATCTCTTGCTTGTAACTCCTTTACAACTTCTAATGTATTATTACCACCTACACCTAAAACTAAAGGCAAACGTTTGTTATTTTCTTTTACAATAATCGCAATAATTTCCTCTTTTTCTTCTAAAGAGATTGTTGCACTTTCAGCAGTTGTTCCATTAATTACAAGATAATCCGCTCCATTATTAATGTTAAAATTCACTAATTTAATAAGCGCATCAACATCTACAGTTAAATCGTCTTTAAATGGAGTAACCAAAGCAATACCAGTACCAATAAATTTTTGCATTATTTTTAATTTTTACCTTCGCAAAATTACAATATTACAATTGATTAAAAGTAAAATATTAAATTCTTACAAAGAATAAACAACTTTAAGTTTGAAGTTTAATTTTTTATTTTTTTTAAAATTTTTAAGTATTTCTTTAGCTCACAAAGAAACGTATCTATTTTTATTGGAACCTCTGCAATTTCAATATCATATAATTGCTGATTTACTTTCGAAATACCAACCTTAAATGTAGCATTAGACCTTAAAACTGCATTCTCTAGATACCAATTTTTCTTACTAAAATAACCAATTAACAAATCAAAAGGTTCGTCTATAAAGTTCTTGAAATTTGGCTGACTGATATTTCCACTCCAACTAAAATCTATTTCAGAAAAGTGTTTGTAAGAAACTTCTTGGTTTTTTTTGTGGGTTCTATAAATATAAATTTTAACATTTCTAATATTTAACAACTTTTCTACCTCTTCTTTTAAATTTAACCAATTAGAAATTTCATCTGTAGTTAAAATAGCAACAGTTTTTATTTCTTTTTGTGAAACAACTCTATTGTTCTCTTTTTCTAGGAGCACTTTTCGAAACTGCTTCTTTAAAAAATATCGTTTATATCGAATAAAATTAGACAAATTATAATTTTTATGTGTGCTAAAATACTATTATTTATTTGTTTGAATCTCTAACAAAATAAATTGATTTAATTGTTTTCCATAAATTTGAAAATTATCGTCAGCAACCAAAACCAAAGATTGATTTCCATTTGGTAATTTTGGCCCAAATGTAATCCCTTCAATATTATCAACAACCTCTTCAGTTAGATTTTCTTTTACGTCTTCAAAATTTAAAATTAATCTTTTTTTAAGAGGAACAAAATTGACATATTTTAAAGCATCCATTTCTAAAATATTTGTTGATTCTTGATCAACAGTCGCCTCAAAAATTCTAACAATATTTCCATAACTTCCATAACCATTTTGATACGTTCTTTCAATTACAAAAAAGTGGTTTTCTTTATACTCTAAAATCGCTGTAACTCCATTTAAATTAATGTCTCCTTTTGCAGGTTTTGTAATATGCTCTAATTGATACGCATATTGTTTTGTTGCTTTTTTAGAGTGTTTATCAAAATATGTAATTCTAATTGGTGATGACGTTTTTATAAAAGTAGGTGCTGAACCGTCCGGTTTTATCGGAACCTCAAAAGCTGTCCAAAATCCTTTATGATCAATACTTTTCGAAGACCCTTCAAAAGCCGCATTGTGTTTTATCGTTTTTAAATTTGATAGATTCTTTGGTAATGGAAAACGCTCTATAAAAGCTCCATTTTAATCAATATTAAAAACTGAAGGCAATTTTCCTTTTTTGACAGAACCCTCACTTACTAAATTAATTTCATTGGTTTTTTCATCTACAAAGATCGATTCTAAATCTAGTACATTTTGATTATAAAACTTAGTTGCTGAATTATTTAAAAAAATAACATTTTTAAAATCTATTGATTGAATTTCATATTCAGAAATAACAATGTTTGCTGATAAAACTCTTGGTTTTCTTGCATCATCAACTACAAAATAATATTGATTATTTACATAATCTAAACCAGATAACCCTCCAATTATATTGTTTTTAAATTCAATCGAATCTGCTAAAACATATTCATCTAAAAAAATTAATTCAGTTTGACTTGTCGTTTTACAGGAAAGAACAAAAAAACTAAAATTACGAAAACATATTTTTTTTTCATCACAAAAGGTTTCATCACAAATATATAAATTTATTGTTTTTGTAAGCACTTATAAAATCGTTCGTCTAAGAAATAAAAAATAATTAAAATGAAAAAAAAAATATTTCTTATTTTAAAAAATATAGCTGCCTTCATTATGCTACAAACTTTGTTTTATAAATTTTATGGAGCTCAAGAAAGTATCGATTTATTTACAAAACTAACTGGAGAAAATGAAGCTTACATGAGAATTGGAACTGGTGTTTTAGAACTCATTGCATCCATATTATTATTACTTCCAAAAACAACCTGGTTTGGTGCCTTAATGACATTTGGTTTAATGAGTGGAGCCGTTTTTTCTCATTTAACTATCATAGGTATCATTCATAATAATGATGGTGGTCTCCTTTTTGCATCTGCAATAATCACTTTAATTATTGGTTTAGTTGTTCTTTATAAAGAACGGAAAAAAATTCCTTTTATTAACTTAAGTCACTAGAAATAATTGCTTTAAAAATTAAATATTGTGCAACAATATAAGTTAGCATTATGCTTATGGAATAGAATTCTTTTGGCTCGTAAAATTTATTAAGTGCAATTAAACTATCAGAAATTATAAAAATAATGGCTCCTAAAAAGAGCCATAAATTTGCTGTATTTTTTTCTTGCATATAATTCAAAAAAGAAAGGGCTCCAAAAGAAGAAATTACAACTCCATAAAAAATTACAGGAATTTTCATTTCTCCAAGATTGTCATTTAACAAATACAAAAAAGAAAACAAAAACACGACAAATGGCAAACAAGCCAATACTACTTTTTGCAAGCTAACTTTCTTTATAAAAGAAGTAGCTATTTTAATATACAGTATATGAGCCAATAAAAAAGAAGCTAATCCATATACAAAAAACTGGTTTTTAAAGAGTAGTAGAACATCCCCCCAAAAAGAAAAGAACAAAGCTGAAACATACCAAAAATTTGGTTTTTTAACGGCAACTAAATAAACAATTACTAAAGTTGTAATTAAAAAAGGCTTACTTAAAAAAGCGATTTTCTCATTCAATAATAATCCCAATGTATGTAAAACAACAACTACTAAAAAAGCAATGGAAGCAATTGTTGTTTTCCTTTGTTCTGTCATCAATTTAGAATTTTCTTCTATTATCATCAGATTTTGTGTCAATCAATTTATTATATGGATCTACACCAACCTCAATAGGTTTTTGATCAACGATAATAGTAATCTTATTATGTATGGACGTAATTTTGTGTTTCTTTAGATACAGTTCTATTTCTTTCTTTTCTCCATCAACTTCCTCTTCTGCAAAAATACCGATATCGATATAATCTTCTAAATGAACAGACAAAATTGGTTTGGTCATTTTTTCGGTTTTATAGGTTAAAGTGTCACCTACTTTTTCACCATAAAACTTTTTCCCTTTTTCATCATTTCTGTATTTAGAAATTTCAAACTCGATATCTACTTGATATTTACCGTTCTCTAACTCAGTTGTTTTTGCCTCAATAATTCTGTTTCTATATAAAGTAATCGTTTCAAACATGTCTTTAATTACATATTTTAAAGAATCTGGCGTAACTTCTCTAATATGATTTACCATATCTATAGACGTTGTATAAGGTGGCTCTTGAAATTTCACCTTTTCTACATATTTCTTTAAAGCTCCGTTTAAATTCTCTTCACCGATATAATCACTCAACGCATACAACACTAAAGACCCTTTTTGATAATGTATATACCCTTGTCCGTCATTATACATTAACGGTTTTTCTCTTTTGCGCTCAAAAGTTCTTTGTGTTAAGTAATCATCTAAAGCTTTCTTTAAGAATTTACGCATTTTAGATTTTCCTTGCTGATGTTCTAATACTTTTAAAGAAACATATTCAGAGACACTTTCTGATAGCATTGTTGCTCCTAAAACGTCTGCTCCAATTACTTGATGCGCCCACCATTGATGTGCAACTTCATGAACCGTAATTGCAAAAGGATAATCGACACCACCTTCTTTAGAATCATCTACATCTGCAATAAAACCAATCGCTTCAGAAAACGGAATTGTATTTGGAAACGATTGCGCAAATCCTCCTCCAGTTTTTGGAAATTCAATAATTCTTAATTGTGTGTCCTGAAAAGGACTAAAATTAGTCGCATTATATGCTAATGATGCTTTCATTCCATTCATCATGCGATCTAAATTATAATCATGCGTTTTATGATAATAAATTTCTAAACTAATTCCTTTCCACATTTCTTTTTTAACCTCATACCTTCCTGAATTAAATGCGTAGAAATTTAAAATTTTGCTATCCATTTTATAATGGAAGTATTTTCTACCTTCTTTTACCCATTCTTTTTGCAAATATCCTGGCGCAATAGCAATTTGATCTTCGGATGTAGAAACGGTTGCTTCAAAATCGATCCAATCTGAATCTTTAGAAATATACGTATCTCCTAAAGCTGTAGAATCTGATGGATGTGATTTTAAATCATTCTCCCCTAAACCAAATTTCTTACGCGTTTTATTGTCTCTTAACTCTCCTCCAGCTGAATATCCTAATGTTGGGAAAATCGCACCACTATTGATAAACGTTCCGTTTTCGATAACGCTAGAATTACTTCTTAGTAACGTATTTTTCTTATTATGAATCGTTACCGACAATGTTAAGGTATCTCCTGGCTGAATCTTTTTATCAAACTTATAAATATCAAAATTCTGAATAGTATCCTCTAAAACAAGTGAGTTTGGCAAACTGAACTCAAAAGTACTTGGATATCCGTTGTGATTTAAGAAAACGCTATCGATAGCAACATCGGTTTTATTTACCATTGTCATTACTGCAGAAGCTTCAAAATTTCTTTTCTTCGGAAAAATATTCATTTCAGTATTGACAGCAATAATTCTTGGCTGCGCATACTTCTCGTATTTCTTATATGTTTTTTCCCAATCAACTCTACTTTGTTCTCTTTCTTTAGAAGACATTCTTGTATTGTCTAAATTATTTGTTTTATAAACAAAGAAACCTAAAAGTAAAAATGTAACAAGAGAAACCGAAAAACCAGCAACCGACAATCCTTTAAAACGGCTTTTAGCAATTGAAAAACGTTCTTTAACTGAATTCGGAATTCCACGAACCCAAAATAACGCCGCAGTAATTAATAATAGTAATCCCCCTAAAACCCAATACATCTTATAGTAAAAATACTTCCCTAAAGAGGCTCCGTAACCATTCATATCAGAATAATCAAATCCTGGACCTTGGTTGTATTTAAAAATTGATTGCTCTACTCCTGCCAATCCTAATAACGGAATTCCGATTGATAACACAATCAATACAAATAAACCTAAGTATGGGTTTCTAATGATCGTTTGAACAAATAGTGCCAATAATGCCCAAACGATATAGTTTATCAATCTTAAACCAAAAAGTTCTTCTATATAATGCCCAATTTCAAAATCGAAATATCCTTTATAGATTTGAAAAGCGATTCCTGCAACCATAATTACCGACAATAACACGATTTGCATTTTTACCAACGCAATTAATTTAGACAATAACAATGCCCAGTTAGGAATTGGAGTTACATCTATTAAATGGTCTGCTCTTGCAATTTTTGCTCTATGAATTAACATTCCGGCATATAAAAATGTACAAATATTAATTGCGACTGTAAACGAACCTCCTTGACTTAGCATTTTCCAAGTTACCGGAAGTGTTGCAGTACCAAACAAATTACCCACTTCGGACAAAGCAATGAGTATAATTATCATTCCGACTAAAACAATACTGATAAAAGGCCAACTTTTAACAATATATTTTAAATCGATATTAGACAGTTTCCAGGTCGTTTTTAAGTTTTGTAAAAAAGAATAATCATAACTAACTTTTGGTAAATTGATTCTTGTAATTCCGCCAAAATTAGATTTTGTTGCTCTTTCTGATTTCTTTTTTCTAAATGAAAACGATAAAGCATCCTGAGTAAAAGAAAAGAATTTATACACCAAGCCAAAAACAAAAATGCCAATTCCCAACCATAAAAAGCGATTGTATAAAACAACTCCTTTTACGGGTAAATGCAACTCATTTTGTTCAGATATTGTCCAATAACGTGTGTAATAATTAGAAGCAGATCCTCCAAACGGATCTAAAATTGCTGCTAAAAACCGATTATCTGGATCAGACAATAAGCTTTCCATTAATCCTTGTACAAATAGCAAAAGAATAACGGTAATAAAACCTGCAGCAATATTTCGTGTAAAAGTTACGACTCCAAAAACAATAGCTCCAAACAATAAAACATTTGGTAAAATATAAACAGTATATGCATTGAAATACGATTTAAAATCAAATGCTCCAACAATCTCTGAGTTTGTTCCTGGCAATCTAAACCCTATAAATAAAGCAATACCAATAGTTAACACAATTAAGGTTACAATAAAAATTGAACTTAAAAACTTAGCAAATAAATAATTGGCTTTTGTAAACGGATACGAATACAAAATGGTATGCATTTCGCTTTTGTAATCTCTGTAAACCGAAACTCCAATAATAGATGGAAAGAGAAAGAAAATTAAAATAGACATTCCGTTAAACAATCCTGCAACTCCAGATGGAGAATTTACAATTGATGCAGAACCTGTTGTTACGGTTAAAAAATCAAAAACTCCTGCAGAACTTGCTGAGAAAAATAGGGCAATAATGAAAAATATCGCCAAATAAATATAAAAAGCAGGCTTATTAAACCAGTACTTTAATTCTTGTTTAAATATTGTAGAAAACATATTTTTTATCTTAAATTAAGTGTTGATTTATGCCAAAACTGGCTCATCTTGTTTTAATGCAATAAAATATACATCATCTAATTGTGGGGTTCCTTGCTCAAAACCTTCTCCAGGTTTTTCTGAAGCATGAACTCTAATATTTAAGGTATTGTCTTGATTGTAATTAGAAGATAAAATATTAAATACTTTTTCTGCTTCTTCTAATTCATCTCTAGAAACAATCTTTGTCCAAATTGTTCCTTCTATTTCTTTTGTTGCTTCTAATGGCGTGGTATGTTTTAATATTTTACCTCCATTTAAAATTGCCATTTCATTACACAACTCTTTTACATCATCAACAATATGGGTAGAAAAAATTACTGTGGTATTTGTACCAACTTCACGTAAAACATTTAAAAAACGATGTCTTTCTGCTGGATCTAGACCTGCAGTTGGTTCATCAACAATAATTAGTTTTGGATTGTTTAACAATAATTGGGCAATCCCAAAACGTTGTTTCATTCCGCCAGAATACCCAGCAACATGCTTGCTTCTTACATCATATAAATTAGTGATTTCTAACACCTCTTTTACAATTGCTTTTCTTTCTGATGTATTAGAAATTCCTTTTAACGTCGCAAAGTAATCTAACAAATCTTCTGCAGACATCTTAGGATACACTCCAAAAGATTGAGGCAAATACCCTAATACTTTTCTTAAAGACATATTGTCTTCTAAAACATTAATATCACCAAATGTAATTGAACCCGAATCAGGACTTTGTAAAGTAGCAATTGTTCTCATCAATGATGATTTCCCGGCGCCATTCGGGCCCAATAATCCAAACATACCTGTGCCAATTTCGATACTTAAATCGTCAATAGCTTTTACACCGTTTTTATATGTCTTGGTTAAATTTTCAATGACTAACTTCATATTCTTGGGTTTAGTGATTTTTACTTTAGTAATTAGTGTAAAAGTAAGAAGTTTTGTTACACTTTTTTGTGCTTTTTTTAATGTAAATCCTAAAAAATCGTATTATTTTTACATTTATCAAGAAAAATCAATTTTTATAAAAATATAAATAATGGCAAAAAAATCAATTTTAAATAAAAAATCGCTTACATTCTTAGAAAAATATTTAAATAACGCTGCTCCTACTGGATATGAATGGGAAGGTCAAAAAATTTGGATGGATTATTTAAAACCTTATGTAGATGAATTTATTACTGATACTTACGGGACAGCGGTTGGTGTAATTAACCCAGATGCTAAATTTAAAGTAGTAATAGAAGGTCATGCTGATGAAATTTCTTGGTATGTAAATTATATTTCAGATAATGGACTAATCTATGTGATTAGAAACGGAGGAAGTGATCATCAAATAGCACCTAGTAAGATTGTAAACATTCATACAAAAAACGGCATCGTAAAAGGAGTTTTTGGATGGCCAGCAATTCATACTAGAATGAAAGGAAAAGAAGAAGCACCGAAACCAGATAATATTTTTATAGATACTGGTTGTGCAACTAAAGAAGAAGTTGAAAAACTAGGAGTTCATGTTGGTTGTGTAATTACATATCCAGATGAATTTCACATTCTAAACAAAGACAAGTTTGTTTGTAGAGCTTTAGATAATAGAATGGGGGGATTTATGATTGCAGAGGTGGCTCGTTTGTTAAAAGAAAACAAAAAAGAATTGCCTTTCGGATTGTATGTTACTAATTCTGTACAAGAGGAAATTGGTTTACGTGGAGCAGAAATGATAACGCATCGTATCAAACCAAATGTAGCAATCGTTACTGATGTTACTCATGATACAACAACTCCAATGATCGATAATAAAAAAGAAGGTCATTTAGAAATGGGTAAAGGACCTGTGATTGCATATGCTCCAGCTGTTCAACAAAAACTACGTGATTTAATTATAGAAACTGCTGAAACAAATAAGATTCCTTTTCAACGTTCTGCGCTTTCAAGAGCAACAGGAACAGATACAGATGCATTTGCTTATAGTAATGGTGGCGTTGCTTCTGCTTTAATTTCTTTACCATTAAGATACATGCATACAACTGTAGAAATGGTGCATAGAGATGATGTAGAAAATGTGATTAAAATGATTTATGAAACACTTTTAAAAATCAAAGACGGAGAAACTTTTTCTTATTTTGATTAAATAAAAAATAAAAGTCATTGCGAGTAATAATGACAAATAGCTTATCAACTTATCAGACCTTACAGGTTTCTAAAACCTGTGAGGTTTTCTTAAAAATATGGACGAACTTATAGATATTTTAACTCCAGAAGGAAAACCAACACAAAGAATAGCCTTAAAATCTGAAGCACACAAAAATGGTTGGTTTCATGCAACTGTTCATATTTGGTTATTTACCTCGGATAAAAAAGTACTCCTTCAAAAAAGAGCGCTCACTAAAAAGGTATTCCCTGGTATTTGGGATATTTCTGTTGCAGGGCATATTGGTGCAGGCGAAGAAATTTTAGAAGCTGCAAAAAGAGAAATTTTTGAAGAAATTGGTCTAGAGTTAGAGGAAAAAGACCTCATTAAAATTGGGACAAGAATTCATCAAGTTACCCATAAAAACGGAATTCAAGACAACGAACATCATCACGTTTTTATAACCGAATTAAAAGTTCCTGTTGATAAATTGACCATGCAGGAAGAAGAAGTTGCTGGATTAGAGTTATGGGACTTAACAGTTTTAAAACAATCAAAAAACCTTGAAAACGTTTTGCTCCCTAGGTTTCATGAGTATTATTGTGCTGTTTATGATAAAATTATAGGTCATCTAAAATGAGATTCCTGTATTTACAGTAATAAAAATAAATACAACTGTAATACAGAAGCTTTACTTCACTGGCTTTTCAAAAAATGAATCTGCCAATTTACCCTGACTGATTAATGGTAATGTAAATACTGTTGCAGGTCTTTCAGGTTTTGTTGGCATTCCTTTTTCATCCATTTTATACCACGTAATTTCTTTTGGCAACAAAAAACCGTCTACATCTTCCCATTTATTATATTTTATAAGATGGTAATCATTATTAGATTCTTTAGCCGTAAAAGTAACCGTATATGCTAACCATTCCATTTGATAGGTTTTCGGGTTGTAATACACCCTATAATTATCATCTGGTGAAGCACCTATATTTGCTTTATATGAAATTTTATATCCAGGATATTTTATTCCTTCAAAAACTAAATCATTAACTTTTTTATAGATAATTCCATTATCAGCCAACACAAAAGGCATTGCATAAAAATAGAAATATAGATTATAATAAAAAGTAGGATTCCCTTTGTAAGTTCCTTTTTCAACTTCATCTAACCAAATAGCTTCACCATCAAAACCTAAAGAATATTTTGGTGTATTAATTACAGTTTTTCTAGAGTGTAAATCTATGGTATGAATTTCTTTACCTTTATTAAAAGATAAGGTTTGGGATTTTCTCCAAGTATTAAGACCTCCATGTTTATCAAAAACCTTTCCTAGTTCTATCGGAAAAACCTCTTTTTCAACTTCAACAATTGTTACTATTTCTAAATCCTTTTTAGATTTATTTACACAAGAAATTATCACAATAGAAAAAATAATTAATAGCGTTTGTTTTTTCATAAGTTTGATATAAAATAATTTATAAAATTGTTTTTATTAAATATGTTTACAAAAATAAGAAAATCTTATTCTTAAATTTTTGCTTGATACGTATACAATTCAAAATATCTTCCTTCTTTCTCTATCAATTGGTCATGTGTACCTCGTTCAACTATTGAACCTGCTTCAATAACTAATATTTGATCTGCTTGTTTAATGGTACTTAATCGGTGGGCAATTACAATGGTTGTTCTATCTTTTATCAATTCTGATAAACTTTTTTGAATCAATGCCTCGCTTTCTGTATCTAAACTAGAAGTTGCTTCATCTAAAATAATAATTGTTGGATTTGCCAAAATAGCTCTTGCAATAGCCAAACGTTGACGCTGTCCTCCAGAAAGTTTAACGCCTCTTTCTCCTATTAATGTATCTAATCCATCATCAAAACGATCTGTAAATTCATTTACATAGGCTGCTTTAACTGCTTTCTGTAATTCTTCTTCTGTTGCATTTGGTCTTGGAAATAAAATATTCTCTCTAATCGTTCCTTCAAACAAAAACTCATCTTGTAAAACAACACCCAAATGTTTTCTGTAACTACTCAATTGAACTTTTGACATGTCTTGATTGTCGATAGTTACTTTTCCTAATATTGGATTTAAAAAAGTTGCAGATAAACCTGCAATCGTAGATTTTCCAGAGCCAGAACTTCCTACTAAAGCAGTTACTGTGCCTTTAGGAACATCAAAACTAATATCATTCAATACTTCTTTTCCTTCATCATAAGAAAAAGAAACCTTGTCAAATTTAATATCTCCTTGAATTTGGTGATTCATTCATAAAAGTCCAGAAAAAGGTTCATGAACTATCTAAGAGTATTAAAATTATTAAAATAGACAACCCGTATTTTCCTCTTTCTAAAAATAAAGAACAGCATCTCTTAGCATCGATGGTTAAACTTAAAAATGGAACAGTTAAAAAAATTGTATTTCCATTTTCAGATTATAAGCTTAGTTTTATTCAGGCAAAAGGAAACGTGAATAAAAGTATAGTAACGGCAGTTAAGGGGAAATCTCAAACTATTTTAAACTTGCAAGTTTACCCTTTAGAATTACTATATATAAATCTAAAATCAGACATCGCTTATTTTTAACTCCAAAGTCATTACATCTAAATTTATTTACTTGGAATTCCCTTTACTTAAATTCAAATATAGATGCCTTTTGATAATTCACCGGTTGGAATTTTATTTAAATTTTTTTCTATTTTTTTAATTAACCTCCCTTTTAAATCAAAAATAGAAATTTCTTTTACTATTAAATTACTACCAAAGTTTATGAATAAATTTTCATCTATAGGGTTTGGGAATACTTTTATAGATTTTGAAAGCGCTTCATTGTCTATACGAAGTGTTTGGGTTGTTACCGTTCTAAATTCTGGAGTGGATATTACCAATGTACATACGCTGGAAAATGAAATTCAAAAAGTAGCCTTTGTAAAAGATAATTTTTCTAGATCTAATTCCTTATCTAGAACCTTAAAAATTTAGTCCACCTAAAAATTTCAAAGAAATTAGAATAATAAAGCTCTTAATTTTGGCAATAGAATCAAGGATTTTGAATTTTCTGCCTCCCTAAAAACAAGGAGATGTCTCCCCGTTTTTAGGGAGAGTTAAATTTCACCATAAATGGGGATAAAAGTGAGGTAAAATTTTATTATATTTCTAACGAAAAAGAAAAAAATTGCTATATCACACAAAAATATATTGAATTTAATTAAAAATGTTTCCCAATTTCTTGGATAACATATTTTTTGATTGTGAACAATTCTAATAAATAAAAATCGAATTTAATAATACTAAAAACAAAACCTATGAAAACAAGATTACTTTACCTAATTATTATTTGCATAACTTCATTTTCAAAACTTTACAATTGAAGTTCTATTTTCCCAATATATTCGCGCTCTTATTTAATTAAATAAAAAACAACTTATGAGAAAATTCTCTTTATTAATACTACTAGTATTCTATTCTAACGTATCTATTTGGTCTCAAAGCGACCAAAATACTTTTAAAAACAATGTAATTAAGAAAAACGAAATGTTCATTTCTGACGCTATGGAAATGGGTATAGATTCTTTAACTGCTGTTAATGTTTTGTCTTTAATAGAAAAACGAAAAACTGATTTACAGTCCTTAAATAATCAAAAAGAAGGAGGAGATGATATCTCTGAATTATTTGAGAGTACAGATTTAAAAACAAAGTCAGAAATAAAACAAGAATTTTCTAGAAACCTTGCCAAAATAATTAGTAAAAGAGAGTTCTCTGAGTTATTTGGATATGTTTTTATGAAAAACGTGAGAAAAAAAACAGTTTCAAAAATAGGTGATTTAAAAAAAATAGAGAATTTAACTGAAGACCAAGAGAAAGAAATTAAAACAATGATGGAGATTTTTTATTTTAATAAAGAAACCTTTACTGCTTATTTTGCTTTTGATAAAAAGTTACAAAAGCAAAAATTAAGTGCTTTGCGTTTTAGGTTTGAGGAAAAATATGCGGAATTAAGAACACAATTGAATCTAGAAGTTAAATCTAATGTTAAGGTAAATAACAGAACATACCTTTGGAATAACTAACTCTAATAAAATTAAAATTATGAAAAAACAAAAACTCTTTTTTTTACTTTTTTTCAGTTTTACGTTAATCACTCTTTCACAAAATTCTTGTGAAGAAAAAGTTAACGAAGCTAAAAAACTATTATTCGAAAATTCTCCTTTTACGGATGGTAAAACTATATTTGAGTTAGTAGCTAATTGTGCCAATAAAGGTAATACAGAAGCAGAAGCTCTTTTAGGGTTATTATATCTTAAAGGCATTGGAACTTCAAAGAACAACGATTTAGCATATAAATT
>TARA_B110000046_G_scaffold186013_1_pt1 | contig 22816 bp, 20 predicted proteins | sample TARA_B110000046 | Tara Oceans TARA_B110000046 (sample SAMEA4397157) | marine metagenome | biome: Polar Biome; feature: [DCM] deep chlorophyll maximum layer (ENVO:01000326); material: water (ENVO:00002006), including particulate matter (ENVO:01000060) such as... | depth 40 m
ATTGGTAGGTTATGACCATAAATAACTAAGATAATACCAAAGCCTTTAAATTGGTCTACCCAATTTATTCTTTTCCCTTTAGAATTGATCATAATTCATTTTTCATGAAAAAAATTTGAATTTTTACTACTTAAAACGAAAGTAAAGAAAAATTAAAAATTAGCGACAAAAGAAATAGATAAATTTCTTCCTGGAGAAGAAACCCCAGAAGCAAACTCTATATAATGTTCATCAAAAAGATTATCTAATCTTGCTTGTACAGAAAGGTTTTCAGTTACTGAATAGCTTCCATTTACACCAACAGATATCCAACTTGGAGCCCCATAGTATATGTTTTCATCATTAACTGCATTTACATCAACTACAGGTGTTAAGTCATGATTGTCGATCCCTTCAGTAAAATTAAAATCTGCAAGATCCTTTTTACTATTAAATCTTAAAGCTGCACCAACTTCTATTCTATCTTTTTTATAATTCACTTCAAATTGACCGAATAAAGGAGGAATTGAAGACATTGGTTCTTTTGAATCATAAGTTCTACCTTTTGTATAAGTTATAAATCCTGATGTATTCCAAATATTAGAAAGTTTTCCTAAATAACTAAATGTATACCCTGTAATGAAAGCATTTCCTCTATTCTGGTTGGCTACTGCATTTCCATATTCGCCATCAAATAAAACTTGATCGCTTCCATTTATTGTAAAACGGTCTCTAATAATATAATTATCTAACAAGGTGTAAAATACATTCGCACTTAAACGAAATTTCCTGTTATTAAAATACTTTTGAATTCCTACTTCTGCGTTATAAGCAAACTCTGGTTTTACATTAATATTTGGAACAGTTACATCGCCACTTTTTTCGCGAACTCGACCAACATCATCTATATTAGGCGAACGAAAACCAGAAGATAGAACACTATTTAATTGCCAGTCTTTGTTTGGCTTATATACATATCCTAAAGTTGCAGTAATTGCAGAATTATTTGCACTGATATCATTGTCTGAAAGTTGAATAAAAGTTTCATCTATCCATGTTGCATTTAAGTTTGTATTTGTAAATCTAATTCCCGAATTTAATGTTGATTTACTATTAACATCTTGTTTATAACCTATATAGATAGAGGAACTAAGATAATTACTTCCTCCATCGGGATAACGTGATTGTACCTTAAAATCGTCAGAAAAACCATTAATTTCTCCATTAGAAATATTTAAAGTTTTACCATATGCGTTAGAAGACACATCATTATAAGCAAACTCAAAACCATAAGATAAAGTTCTTGTTTTATCTTCTGTTAACGGCACCGAAAAGTCTCCATTTACACTAAAAACCGCAACACTTTCTTCTCTATAAAAACGGTCTAAACTTCCGAATTTTCTTTGGACTCTACTTTCTTGAAGATTCTGATAAGCAGTTGTTATAGTTCCACTTTCTAACCAATTTCTATCAGGATTAAGAAGTAATTGTGATGAAATTAATAGCCTTCTTTGAGGTCCATAAGACCATTCTGCAAACTTTAAAGAAGAAATATCTGTAATATCTGTTATTTCTGTTAATCTGTCAAATCTTTCAATATTAGATGAAGTGGAGTATTGTAAATTAATTTTTAAATCTGTTTTTTTTGATAGTGGAACAAAGAATTTCTGCAATACATCTGTTTGGTTATACCCTGTATTTCTTAATAAATTTGGATTAGGATTTATAGTCGGGTTTTCACTGTAATTTCCATTCACATTTTCTGAATAGTAGAAAACTTTGCCCCAATCAGAAAAACCATGACTTCTATTTTTACCTGCTTTTAATTCGCCAAAATCTGAATAAGAAACACTTGTAAAAGAGGCCCAATTATTAAAACTTACTTCTGCAGAAACATTGGTGGTAATTTCTTGATTTACAGTCGAAAATCTAGAAAAAAACTGACTCTTAACTTCATTATACTCTGATAATTTAGGTGTTTTTGTATAATAATGAATTACACCGCCTAAAGCATCTGACCCATAAATTACAGAAGAGGGACCAAAAACTACTTCTATTTTATCTAATAAATTTGGTGCAATAGTAATTGAACTTTGCAAGTGTCCTTTTCTATAGATCGCATTGTTCATTCTAACCCCATCAACGACCAATAAAACCCTATTAGATTCCATTCCACGAATTACAGGACTTCCTCCACCAAATTGTGACTTTTGAACTTTAATTCCCGGAATTATAGCTAATAAATCTGCAGAAGTTTGAGGTGAAAGTTTTTGAATATTTTTAGATGAAAGAATGGCTATTTGTTCCGCAATTCTTTTTGATTTTTCCTCTTTTTTAAAGACAGAAATTACTATTTCATCTAATTGCTCTGATTGTTTGTTTAAATAAACAATAAATCTCTGTTTACTTAAATTAGATTTTTTTATTCTAAAAATCGCATAAGATAAATGAGAGAAAATAATTATCTCATCATTTTTAAAGGAAGAAACATCTGCTAAACCATCATTATTAGTTGTTAAACTAATGGTTTTAGACTTGTTATAAATAGTAACATTTTTTACTTTTTTGCTAGTTTTTTTGTCTAAGATTTTTATTTCTTGACCAAAAGTTACAACACCAACTAAAACTACAAATACAAAAATAATATACTTCATCATCAACTAAATACTGTTTCTAAAATTTGTAAAGATTTTGGATCTCTAAAAGAGGCCAAATGTAGCTTAAAATAATGAATAATAACTTGCAAAACTAACTGCCTTTCATCCTTACTATAAGCCACCTTCTCTAGGTTATCAAAAATTATGCCTAAAAGCTTTTTAAATTGATAAAAATCGTTATTTGAAATAACATTTTTTTCATGAATACTGTCAGAAAAATTTCCTTCCAATAAATCAAAGCCTTTTTTATTTATTTCTGAAAAATCAGGATAAAAACCTAAGAAACCAGTTAAATTCAGAAGAAATAATAGGTGAAAGTTTGCAACTTTATCATGAACATCTAACCAAATAAAGGCAGTTTCTAAATACTCATAGAGTGCCAAATTTTGTTCCTCCTCTTGAATAGAATTTGACAAGACTTCTGACAAAAATAATACAACAGATTGCTTTACAATATCTGTATGAATGGTTTTGTAAGGATGAATTACATGTACTTCTTTTATAGAATTTAAAGTGTTTTTGGTATTGTGATTGGCTATAATTGTTAATTGCGTTAAAGGTTGAAGGTGTGCTGCTTTTATTCCTGTTTTTTTGGGCTTCAAAACACCTCTAATTAAGTAAGATTTAACTCCTTCTTCTTGTGTGTAACACCTTACAATTAAGCTTGTTTCACCATATTTTAGTGAACTTAAAACAATTGCTTTTGTATTTACGATAGCCATTAATTTACAATTGCGAGTTTAGCTGTAGCTGTTTCTGAACCATCGCTATTAGACAGTAAAACAATGTAAACACCAGATGCCACTTTATTGCCTGCTAAGTTTTTTTTATTCCAAACTACTTTACCCCCTTGTAATTCTTGGCCTTCTACTACATTGGTTTCATAGACCAAATTACCTGCAACATCCAAAATTTTAACATTCGTGCCTTTTGGCAAATGCGTGCCTCTTCTACCATCAATAGTAATTGTTTCGTGGTTTTTTAACGCAGGATTTGGATAGGCATATACACCTCCTAAGACGTCACCAAAAGCAGCTACTTTACTGCCGTAAACAACAATTCCTTTGTCAGTAGCAAAATATACTTTTCCATTACTTTTATCGACTCTAATTTTCAAAATTCTATTAGACGGCAATGGTGAATTTTGTTTACTGAAATTTGCTAAAGTATTTTGCCCTGAAGGACTTGTATATACCACACCCCCTTTATCTGTTCCAAACCATTTATTATCTGCGCCATCAATAACGATTGTATTAATTCTTTGATCACCTAATAATCTTTCTCCAACTCCGTTTTCTTCTATAACAACTGGCTGAGCATTTAAAATATTTGCATCAAAAACTCCAGATGCATTTCTATAAACTACCATACCAACTCTTGTCCCTAGCCAAACTCTATTACTTTTATCTACAGCAATAGTTAGCACATCTGTATCTGGTAAATTTCCAAGATTTGGTGTTGCTATTAAAGCTCTTTTTTTATTCCCATTTTCATTAAAAACATAAACTCCGTTCCTTCTAGTTCCTATCCAAACGCTATTATTTCTATCAATTGCTACTTCGTTCAATCCAAAGTGAGTTGGCGATGTTTTTAGAGAACTTAAATCGAAACTTGACCAATTCCCGGAAGGAGTTAACTTCTTTAGTTCCTCTAACGTACTTACATTAGAAACCCAAAAATTGCCTTGATCATCAAATACACTACCCGAAATCCTAAGGCTAGCTCTTGCAGGATCTAATACCAAATCTTCTAATCCACTATTTAAATTATTATAAAATGTTTTTATTTTATCGTCTTCTACAACTAGTAAACCTCCTGTTGAAACAGAATTAATATTTCTTGTATCCCCATAAGAACTAATATAGACAATGTTTTCGGCATTTGGATCAATAGAAATGTAGTTCATGTCTTTTACTGGAAAATTTGGGTCATAAGGTGTGTTTATCCAATTTATTCCATTAAAATGGCTAAACCCTTTTTCACTTTGTATGGGAGTATGTGTAACATCATAACCGCCATAAACCACCCAAAGGTTATTTTCTTTTACCGCTATGGAAAAAACTTCATTCGACAAAGGTCCTTCTGGATGAATTTCTTCGTAAGTGTTTATTAGCACTAAACTTGTCTTTAAAACACCAAATTCTTTTGTAGCTAAATACATTGTATCATCGTTAATAAAGGCTGTGTTTAGCGTAAAATCAAAATCAGGAGTAGTTGTAAAAGTGTATACTTGAATGTTTGCTGAATTTAAAATAATAGCCCTTTTATTTAGCGCTACGGATAAATTAGCACTAGATGATTTTAATCCTAAAATATTTTCACTAAAATCTTTAATTTCGGTTAAAACACCTGAATTTAGTTGAAACAACTTACGTCCTTCAGCAACATAGATTTTATTATTAAAAAATGTAATATCACTAAAATTACGTCCAATAAATTGTTGTTGCCAGCTATTAAAATCAATTAATAGTATATTAGCTAAAGGTGCAGTGAAAATTCCGTCTTCAGTTACAGCATAAATTTTTCCGTCAGAAATTAATGTTTTATGTATCTCTATAGAAGTAGAGGCATTCCCTATAAAAAAGGTATCACCAAACTCTAACTTTTGTATATCATATTCTACAATTGCAAATGGTGTAGAAAGGTATAATGTAGACCCAAATTCAGAGATATGATTGATACTTTTTTCACCCGATTGATTAAAATTTAAAATATCTGAAGAAATAGTAATTGCGCCGTTTTCATCAATTACTTCAATTAATCCATTTTGATAACCAATAACCACTCTTTTAAAAGTAGAATTGTAGTGAATTGAGGATGTAGTTTCGCCAGATAAACCTTGAATAGATGAATACTTTTTAATTTCAGATGTACTTTCATCAAAAGTAAAAACAGCATTATCTGTCAATGCATATATAACATTATCAACTTTCACAAAATCCTTAACGTTGTTATAAGAGTAAAAATCCTCCCAAGAATCGCTATAATCAGTTTGAGAAGAAATTGGCAAATAGATTAAAAATAGAAAGAGAAAAAATAACTTTTTCATATGTTTGTTCATAATATCAAAGATATTTAATAATTATAGACTAACGAGAAAAACGGGTATATTAGTACAAAAATTAATAGATATTTATGAGTTTAGAGATTGAGAGAAAATTTTTAGTGAAGAATGAGGATTTTAAAAAAGAGTTTTATCAAAAAAAACGACTAAAACAAGGCTATCTAAATTCTGACAAGAATAGAACCGTTAGGGTTAGAATTTCTGATAATAATGCTTTTTTAACCATTAAAGGAAAATCGAATTCAACGGGAACAACTCGTTTTGAATGGGAAAAAGAGATAGATAAAACGGAAGCAAAAGAATTGCTCCTTTTATGTGAATCCTCAATTATTGATAAAACGAGATTTTATGTAAAAAGTGAAAATCATATTTTTGAAGTTGATGAGTTTTATGCTGATAATAAAGGTTTAATTGTAGCAGAAATCGAGTTAAGTTCAGAAAATGAATTATTTAAAAAACCTTCATGGCTAGGCACAGAAGTCACAGGAGATAAAAGGTATTACAACTCTAGTTTAAGTAAAATTTCTTATAAAAATTGGACATAAAAAACCCTCAAGTAATAAATTTTAAAGTGTCAATATATAAATCGACCCCTTAACTTAGACATACAGGTCTAAAATAGAAGGGGATTTAACACTAAAAAGAAATCATTAATTTTATTATTTAATTTCTACAAACAGTAAATCGCAATAAAGTGACTTAAACTTCCTAATAAAACAAAGACATGAAAAATCGCATGGTTATATGGCATTCTTTTAATTGAATAGAAAACTGCGCCAACTGAATAAAAAGCTCCTCCAGCAATTAAGAGTTGTAAACCTTCCGCAGTTAAATTCTTAATTAATGGTTTAATAAAAAACAATACTTGCCAGCCCATTAATAAGTACATTGCAGTTGATAATTTATCAAATCTTCCTGTAAAAAAGAGTTTTAAAACTATCCCTGTAAGAGCAAAAAGCCAAACAAAAACAAACATATACCACCCTAAATTAGAGTTTAAAGCGACCAAACAAAAAGGCGAATAACTTCCTGCAATTAAAACGTAAATTGCTGCGTGATCAAAAATATTAAGTTGTCTTCTTCTCTTTGGCTTTTTAGCTGCGTGATAAAAAGTGGATGCAGCATATAAAATGATTAAACTTAGTCCATAAATAATAAAACTTATAGGCTCCCAAAAACCTTCAAAATTTAATGATTTAATTACCAAAAAAGGAAAAGCTATAATACTTAAAACCAATCCAAAACCATGAGAAATTACATTCAATTTCTCTTCTAACTTACTATACAGGTGATTTAAATTCTCGCTCATTATTTTCTCTATTTGTATCTTTCATATATTTTGTATCACTCAATAGATCAGTTTCAATTATATTGAAAACTTGTTGTTTTAAATGTGGTATATCTTCCCTATCTAGACCTTTCGTTTCTATAAATTGATGTTGATGGATTCTAAAAAAACCGGGTCTTCCTTTAAAAAAATCCCAAGAAAAAAAACGCTTACAATCATAATAAACTTGAGGTACAATTGGAACTCCAAACTCAATCGCTAAACTAAAGGCCCCGTTTTTAAAAGGTGCTAGAACGATGTTTTCTGTAGGCACTAATCCTTCAGGAAAAATAGCCATACTTGTTCCATTTTTTAATCTTTTCTTAGCTATTTTGTATACTTTTTTTCTGCTTTCAGGACTATTTCTATCAACCATAATGACCACTTTTTTATAAAAAAAGCCGAAAATAGGAATTTTAACTAACTCTTTTTTTCCAACAAAAACTATTGGATTTTTACTTAAAACTATCAATACAAATGGATCCATTAAAGAAGCGTGATTCGCACAAAACATGTAGCTTTTGTTTCTATCTAGAACTTGATCATTTTGAATTTTTAAATGAAATCCCATTCCATAAACTAGAACTTTTGCCCAGACTCTAATCAGTTTCCAAAAAGTAGGATAATACTCTTCTTTAGCAGTTAATATAAGCAAAAGAGGAGATATTAGAAGGATAGACCCTATGATTAGGACATAAAACCATATTCGCCAAATAAAAAGAAAAGGAATTTTTAGAAATTTCATAAGCATCAAAAATACTAATATTCTTTTGTTTGATTGGTTTTCTTAAACAAAACCTTATTTTTGTCTTCTTAAAGGGATTTCTCATCTCATTCAAACATAATTTATTTAAAAAGATGAGATTAATAATTGTCTTAAACGTAAGTTTTAAGATTATTATTTCATTTTAAAATGATTTAAAAAAATATTATTTTATGTCTAGAATTTTAACTGGAGTACAAAGTACAGGAACACCACATTTGGGGAATTTATTGGGTGCAATTTTACCTGCTATAAAAATGGCAAATAACCCAGAAAATGAAGCTTTTTTATTTATCGCAGACATGCATTCTTTAACACAAATTAAAGATGGAAAAGAATTAAGAGAAAATACGTATAGTACTGCTGCTACTTGGTTAGCTTGTGGTTTGGATGTACGAAAAACAGTTTTTTATAGACAGAGTGATATTCCCCAAGTTACAGAATTATCTTGGTATTTAAGTTGCTTTTTCCCCTATCAAAGGTTAACATTAGCACATAGTTTTAAAGATAAATCGGATAGATTAGGAGATGTAAACTCAGGATTATTTTCTTACCCAATGTTGATGGCTGCTGATATTTTATTATATGATGCAGAAATTGTTCCAGTTGGAAAAGATCAATTACAACACTTAGAAATGACGCGTGATGTAGCCAATCGGTTTAACAATGTTGTTGGAGAAACATTGGTAGCTCCAAAAGCTAAAATACAAGAGAATGGTAAATTAGTTCCTGGAACTGATGGTGAAAAAATGAGTAAATCTAGAAATAATATTATTAATATTTTCTTACCAGATAAAAAACTAAGAAAACAAATAATGTCTATTAAAACGGATAGCAAAGGTTTAGAAGAACCTAAAAATCCAGACAATGATAATGTTTTTGGCTTGTACAAATTGTTAGCTTCAAATGCTGAAATTTTAGAAATGAGAGCAAATTATGAAGGTGGTAACTATGGTTATGGGCATGCAAAACAAGCCTTATATGAATTAATTATTAAACAGTTTTCAATCACTAGAGAGCGCTACAATCACTTTATGGAAAACAAACATGAAATTAACGAAGCATTAGAAATTGGAGCAGGAAAAGCAACTATTGTTGCCAATGAAGTATTACAAAGAGTTAGAGCAAAAATAGGTTACTAAACTTTTTTTTGAAAAATTGAAGAAATACGTTTTCAACTATAAATTAATTACAAAAAAAAAGTCTAAAACATACTGTTTTAGACTTTTTTTTATAATGATACTATATTGCTTTTACTGAATCTTCATAGACTTGGCAATCGCTTCTAATTCAAAAACAAAGGCTCTTTTGCTTACTGAGGGTGCATAGGTAAATCCTTCAAAAACAATTAGTCTATTATTCTTTTTATCAATTACGGTGTAATTTAAAAATGGACCCGCCATAAAATCATTTTTTACTTCCCACTTTCCACGAGTTTCGTATGCTTTTTTCCCATCAATAGTTGCATCAAAAGTAAATGGCGTATATGCTTCTTCCGTAATCATATGCATGGTTTCTGGATCTGAACCAGGTATAAACTTTTTACCGATACTATCTCTAACAGCTATAATTTTATCAGCAATTTTACTTTCATCATTTAAAGGAATTGAATACACTAAAATATTATTACTCCCTGTTTTTGCAATTCCGCTCATTAAATGATTTCTTAACCAGAGAAATTCTCCAGTATCATCAACAGTTCTAAACTTTTTAGGTATTGTAAAAGTAACCCCTAAATTACCCAATGTTTTATATTGTGAATTGTCAACTTTATCTTTATTAAAAATTCTTTGTGTAAATTGAATGTCAGATTCGATAAAGATGTTTCTAATTTCATTTTTATGTTTTTGTAGAAGTTTAATAATGCTTTCATCATCCTTTGCTTGCACATATACGATCGTTTGTGGTTGTGCATAAATATTTTTCTTTACAGTAAAGCCCTCCTTTTCTGTTTCAGTAATAATTAAAATATTTCTACTAGCTTTCATCATAGAGCTAAATCCATTTGGTGCAACCTGAGATACAGATAAAATGTGTTCTGGCTGTGGTAAACCAACCATTAATTCTCCAAAAGAATTACGGACTTCACTACCAACATCTCCTGTCCAATCACTAATCTTAGCAACGACCATTACTTTATTAATCTTGCCTATAGATTGCCTTAAAATCTTTTTATCAGTACCAATGCAAGACGATAATAAAAATGTAATTGTTAAAATTGAAAATATTTTTTTCATGAGTTTAGCTTTTAAAAATTTTAAGTTTCGTTCTAGGTTTTAAACTTTTAAGACTCCAAATATTGTTCCACTCTTTCGTTTTGTCGATAGAAATATTTTAAATTCTTTAGAACAGTTTAAAAATGTGTCTCCTTCTTTGACTAAATAAATATAATATATAGTTGTTTTAAGTGACTTTTTTAAGCAGATTATTTGATTATCTTATTTAATTCACAAACAAATTAAGGAATTTTCTTTGGAAAAATAGACAACCTTTGTCCTATCTTTAAACGATTATTTTTTAGTCCATTCCAACGTTTAAGGCTGCTTACTCTTACGCCAAACTTACTCGCAATTTTTCCTAAATAATCTCCATTTTTAACTCTGTAGAGAATACGTTTATCCATTTCAAAATACTTAGGCAAAGGCTTCTCTCTTTTGCTTTCGTCTTCAGTAGCTAAAGCATAAATCTCTTTTTCTTTGTCTAAAAACTCAACTATTTTACTACTTGGTAATCTTACAGCGTAATCTCTATCTTTTATAAACGGAATAATACCTAATTTATAGGAAGGATTTAAAAAGGAAATTACCTCTTCATCAACCTGTATAATTTCAGAAATTTGATCGAAACTTATCGTTCTTTTAACACGAACTGTATCTGTTTGAAAATCAAAAAACTTTGGAAGCTCAGCATAAATTTTATGCTCATTTGAATATTCAAAAATATACATGGTTGCATAAAATGCAGGAACATAACTAGCTGTTTCTCTAGGTAAATAAGGTCTTATATTCCAATAATTTCGATAACCACCAGAACGTTTTATAGCCTTTCTTACATTTCCTGGGCCAGAATTATAGGCTGCTAAAGCCAAATCCCAATCTCCAAAAGTGGTATATAATTGATCTAAATATTTACACGCTGCAATGGTTGCTTTTACAGGATCTTGACGTTCGTCAACATAAGAACTTACTTTTAAATCAAACTGTTTTCCTGTGGCATACATAAATTGCCACAAACCTGTAGCACCAACTCCCGATTTCACCTGTGGCCTTAAGGCAGACTCGACAATTGCTAGGTACTTCATTTCCAAAGGAATATCATATTGATCTAGATATCTCTCAAACATTGGAAAATAGTACTTTGCTTTTGCCATTAACTTTGGGTAATACTTTTTACGGTACAACAAATAACTATTGATTACTTTTTCTAAAGCAGGATTGAATGCTAAGTTAAAAGGTGTTTTTTTATCTAAATCAAGAAGACGTTGCTTCAGTAGAGCGGTCGTTAAAATAATTTCGGAATTCCCAATAATATCTTTATCATCAATTACATACTCTAAAGTATCAATTAATGAAGAATTAAGCATTTGATCAACCAATAAACTATCAATCGTTTTTAAATCTGAATCTGAAAATAATTTAGGTTTTATACTTTTTTTGATAGTATCCTTAGAAACAAATAAAGTGTCGGTTCTAACGGTTATAATACTATCTTTTTCTTGTTGAGAAAAAACAGAAATACTGATAAAAAATAAGGCAAATAAAAATTTATTCATATATTATATCTCTAATTCTAAAGCGATTGGACAATGATCTGAATGCTTTGCTTCTGGTAAAATATATGCTCTTGATATTTTACTTTTTAAAGGTTCTGAAACCATTGCATAATCTAAACGCCAACCTTTGTTATTTGCTCTAGAATTTGCTCTATAACTCCACCAAGAATATTCTTGTTTCTCTCGATTTAAATACCGAAAACTATCAATAAACCCACTATTAATAAAATCTCCCATCCAAGTTCTTTCTTCTGGTAAGAACCCTGAAACTCCTTTCATTTTTGGATTGTGAATATCAATCGCTTCATGACAAATATTGTAATCTCCACAGATCACTAAATTTGGTATTTCTTGTTTTAAGTTATTGATATATTCCTGAAATTCATCCATATAATTAAACTTAAAATCGAGTCTCTCTGAATTTGTTCCTGAAGGTAAATACAAGCTCATCACAGAAACTTCATCAAAATCTACTCGTAAATTTCTTCCTTCAAAATCCATCGTTTCAATACCGGTTCCATATTCTATATGATTTGGTTTTTCTTTACAAAAAATAGCGACAGATGAATAACCTTTCTTTTGTGCAGAAAACCAATAATGATATGGATACCCCGCATTTTCAAATTCAGAAAGATCTAATTGTTCTTTATGTGCTTTGGTTTCTTGAATACAAATTACATCCGGATTTGTCGCTTGTAACCAATCTAAAAACCCTTTTTTTAAAGCTGCTCTAATTCCGTTTACGTTGTATGATATTATTTTCATTTACACCTATTTTACTTCTTCCAAAAAGGAAGAAGACTCATTCTTTAATTTTTAATCTAAAACAATTGGCTTTTTTAAAAAGAGCCAAGTAATTTGTTTTATTTTTCCTTTTTCTGTTTGGATAATTTTCTTTCTTGGTGATAAAATAAAAGCCAAACCAATATTTATAATTATAGTGTAAAAATTTGGTTCAAATCCTAAAACTTTATAAATAATTGACCCAAAAAAAAGTATTAATATTGGGAATAAGAAAGGAATGAATGGCTTTATTTTTTTCACACTAAAAACTCATTTCTGGAATTTCACTATTTACAATCAAAGTTCCTTCAGTTGCTTTCTGAATTTCCTCAACAGAAACTCCCGGTGCTCTTTCTAATAAATGAAATACATTGTTTTTTACTTCTAAGACAGCCAAATTAGTAACTACTTTTGTTACACAACCAACACCTGTTAAAGGCAAGGAACATTGTTTTAATATTTTAGATTCACCATGTTTATTTGTATGCATCATTGCTACGATAATATTCTCTGCAGAAGCAACCAAATCCATTGCACCTCCCATTCCTTTTACCATTTTTCCTGGAATTTTCCAGTTGGCAATATCTCCATTTTCTGAAACTTCCATTGCGCCTAAGATAGTAAGATGAACATGTTTACCACGAATCATAGCAAAGCTCATTGATGAATCAAAAAAACTTGCTCCTGGCATTGTTGTTATGGTTTGTTTTCCTGCATTTATAATGTCTGCATCTTCTTCACCTTCAAAAGGAAAAGGGCCCATTCCTAAAACTCCGTTTTCACTCTGAAATTCTACTTCTATATCGTCTCTAACATAATTTGCAACTAGCGTTGGTATACCAATTCCTAGGTTTACGTAAAATCCGTCTTGAACTTCTTGTGCGATTCTTTTCGCTATTCCGTTTTTGTCTAACATAATTAGCTTCTTTGTCTTACTGTTCTTTGTTCGATTCTTTTCTCGTAATCCTTTCCTTGAAAAACACGTTGTACAAATATTCCTGGAATATGAATATTATTTGGCTCTAACTCCCCAACAGTAACTAATTCTTCTACCTCTGCAACAGTAATTGTTGCTGCCCCACACATATTTGGATTGAAATTTCTTGACGTTCCTTTAAAAATTAAGTTACCTGCAGCATCACCTTTCCATGCTTTCACAAAAGCAAAATCTGCTTTAAATGCAGGTTCTAACACATACATTTTTCCATCAAACTCTCTAGTTTCTTTTCCTTCTGCTACTTCTGTTCCATAGCCTGCTGGAGTATAGAATGCAGGAAACCCTGCCTGTGCAGCTCTACATTTTTCTGCTAAAGTTCCTTGCGGAGTTAACTCTACTTCTAATTCTCCTGATAACATTTGGCGTTCAAACTCATCGTTTTCACCAACATAAGAGGAAATCATTTTCTTAATTTGTTTATTTTGAAGTAATAAACCCAAACCAAAATCATCAACACCAGCATTGTTAGAAATACAAATAACATCTCTAATATCTAGTTTTACCAATTCAGAAATTGCATTTTCAGGGATACCACACAGACCAAAACCTCCTAACATAAAAGTCATTCCGTTTTTTACGCCTTCTAAAGCTTCTTGAACATTGTTTACTTTTTTGTTTATCATATTATATTCTGTTTTATGATGGATGTGTAAATTAGTATCTATTAAAAATTAGTGTCTTCATCAGGAATTTCATTTTTTCCTTCTTCAGCTTTTTCTTTACATTTAATATTGATGGATAAATTTTCTGGCTCTTCAAAGTCTTCTCTACTTATGTTTAAAGACTTATCATCATAACATTTTTTCATAAATAAAGCCCAAGAAGGCAAAGACATTGTTGCTCCTTGACCTTTTGTAATTCCTTCAAAATGTGTTGCTCTATCTTCGCCACCAGTCCAAACACCTGTTGCTAAATTTGGTACAATTCCCATAAACCAACCATCAGATTGATTTTGAGTTGTTCCGGTTTTACCAGCAATCGGATTTTCGAATTTATAAGGAAAACCTGTAACCGCTTTTCCTCCAGAAGTATAAACAGATCGCAATCTAATTCCTGATCCAGACTCTGTTACTCCTTTTAGTAAATCTAAAATTACAAAGGCAGATTCTTCACTTAAAACTTCTTGCGTTTCTGGGATAAAATCTTTTAAAACAGTTCCATTCTTATCTTCTATTCGTGTAATAATCATCGGGCTAACTCGCAAACCTTTGTTGGCAAATGTACTGTAAGCACTCACCATTTCTATCAATGATAAATCTACTGCACCGAGAGCAATTGATGGATTTGCTCGGATTTTAGTTTTAATACCTGCTGCTGCTGCTAAACGGGCTACATTTTGTGGTGTAACCATATCTATTAACCTTGCAGACATTGTATTAACAGAACCCGCTAATCCATCCTTTAAAGTCAACATTCCTCCATATTTCTCATTTGAATTTTTTGGACTCCAAGCTTCTGGAATTCCATATTTTCCTTTAGGAATTGTATACGGTGTATTTGGTAATTTGTCGCAAGGAGACATTCTTAATTGATTAATTGCAGTTGCATATACAAAAGGTTTAAATGTAGAACCTACTTGCCTTTTTTGCTGAGCAACAGCATCATATTTAAAATGCTTATTATCGATACCTCCAACCCAAGCTTTTATATGCCCAGTCTGTGGTTCTATTGATACTAATCCTGAACGTAAAAAGTGTTTGTAATACTTAATAGAATCTAAGGGAGACATTATTGTATCTCTATCTCCTTTCCAAGAAAAGACTTTCATTGGTGTTTTTATCTTGAAAATTTTATCAATTTCTTTGGATGATTTGCCGACTTTTTTGAGACGTCTGTATCTTTCTGATCTCTTTTTAGCTCTTTCAAAACTTATTGCAATTTCTTTTTTATCTAAATCATAAAAAGGTGCTGTTTTATTTCCTTTTTGCTCCTTAAAAAAGTATGATTGTAAATTAGCCATGTGCTCCGAAACAGCTTCTTCTGCGTATTGTTGCATTCTAGAGTCTATCGTTACATAAATCTTTAAACCATCACTAAAAATATCATATTCTTCTCCGTTGGGTTTTGGATTATTTCGCACCCATGTACGCATCATTTTTTGCAAATGTGTTCTAAAATAAGTTGCATAACCATCACTATGACTTTCGGGAGTATAATTAATATTTAAATCTAATTGTTGAAGGTTTACTTTTTCTCCTTCAGTAATAAAGTTGTTTTTTGTCATTTGTAATAAAACGACATTTCTTCTTTGTTTTACTTTTTGTTCTCTCCTTAAGGGATTAAAATAGGATGCATTTTTTAGCATGCCAACCAACATCGCAGATTCTTCTATTACTAGATCTTTTGGCTCTTTTCCGAAATAAATCCTCGCCGCAGATCGGATACCAACTGCCTGATTTATAAAATCGTACTTATTTAAGTACATAGCAATAATTTCTTGCTTGGTATATTGGGTTTCTAGCTTCGTGGCTACAACCCATTCTTTCATTTTTTGCCCAATTCTTTTAAAAATGTTTCTAGAGGCTTTGCCTGTAAATAACATTTTCGCTAACTGTTGAGTTATAGTACTTGCACCTCCACTTCCAGGTTTTAAGATCGCTCGTGCTAAACCTTTAAAATCAATTCCTGTGTGCTCATAAAAACGTTCATCTTCTGTAGCTACTAAGGCATTTATCAAATTATCAGGTAATTCATTAAACTTAACGGGGGTTCTATTCTCTTTCGCATATTTACCAATAGTAACGCCATCTGTAGAAATAACTTCTGTTGCTAAGTTTGTTTGCGGATTTTCTAGTTCTTCAAACGTTGGCAATGCACCAAAACCACCTGTTGAAGTTGTATAAAAAAGCAGGAATATAATTAAGAATACTACTAAAATGATTCCCCAAAACAAGATAAGGTACTTTTTAAAATTTGTTACTACTTTCTTTGCCATTTTATTCTATTTTTTCTATACTAAAGCCAACATCTTGCACACCTTCTAAAAAAGGTATTACATTCACTTCTCCATTTTTTCTCATTGCATGACGAATGTTGAATACATATGTACCCGATTCAGGAAATACTTTTGATTCTTTATAAAACAATTTATTTTCTTTGATATCTGTAAACCCTTTTCCTAAAAAATTACCGGTTTTATCTGCCATTTGATATTGTAAAGTATCAATAATTTTATTTCCATTTGGAAAATTCAATTCCGTAATTACATACAAATTGCTATAAGAATACGCTTTATTATTTCTAATATTAATAAATAAATTTTTAGGTAAGATTGTGTCTTTTATATCAAACTCAAAAGAAATGTTTTTATTGGCTTCCCAAAAAGCATTTGATAATGATTTATATTTAGTGAACGCTATCTTACCATTACAAGAAACGAGTAAAAAAATCACAATTAAAAAAGTAAAAATTCTATTTTTCTTGAGAATTATTTCCATTTTCAGGCTTGTTATTGTTTCTATTATTTCTTCTTGGCTTATTCACCTTAGTACCTTCAGCTTTTGGTTGATTTACTTTTTGCTGATTTGGTTTTGAAGCAAGTCTTGGCTTTTGATTGGGGTTTTGATTCGGTTTTCTATTTTGCGGTTGTTTTTGAGTAGTGTCTTTTGGTGAATTACCACTTACTGAAACTGGCTTCTTTTTTCTATTATTTCTTCTACGCTTAGTTATTTTTGGAGAATCAAAACGTGTTAAACTGTCTTGCCCAACAGCATCTTCAAAACTCACTTTTTCAGGAATTTCTATTTCAGACTCATACTCTTCTAGAGAAATAGATTTCTCGTTATTTTTATTTAATTCAATTATTTCTTGAACCTGATCTAATGTTAATCTAAACCATTTAAAACGCTCCTCCTTGTAGGTGTACCAAAGATATTTTTTAAAGATGTCCATCTTGATAAAAACAGCTTCTCCTTTCTCAGTTTTTAAAACTAGGTCTTGTTTAGGAAAAGACTTTAAAGCATCTAAATACGTGTCTAATTCAAAATTTAAACAACACTTAAGCTTGCCACATTGACCCGCTAATTTCAATGGGTTTAATGATAATTGCTGATATCGAGCTGCAGATGTACTTACTTTTCTAAAGTCTGTTAACCAAGTGGAGCAACATAATTCCCTTCCACAAGAGCCTATTCCTCCAAGTCGTGCAGCTTCTTGCCTAGCGCCAACTTGCTTCATTTCTACACGAATAGAAAACGCGCTTGCTAAATCTCTAATTAGCTGTCTAAAATCTACTCTTGTTTCTGCTGTGTAGTAAAAAGTTGCTTTGTTTCCGTCTCCTTGATATTCAACATCAGAAAGCTTCATTTGCAAACCTAATCTGCCTAAAATCTCTCTTCCTCTTCTTTGAGTTTCTTCTTCTTTAGCTCTAGTAGCTTGCCAAATGTCTATATCTTTTTGAGATGCTTTTCTGTAAATTTTCTTTACATCTTCGTGATCCGCAGTAATTTTTCGTTTTTTCATTTGCACTTTCACCAACTCACCTGCTAAAGAGACTGTACCGACATCATGTCCGGGAGAGCTTTCTACAGCAACAATATCTCCCATAGAAATGGTTAGATTTTCTGTGTTTTTAAAAAAATGTTTTCTTCCGTTTTTAAAACGGACTTCAAAAATATTAAAACGTTCTTGACCAGTTGGTAGTGTCATATTCGAAAGCCAGTCAAAAACGGCTAATTTATCACTACCGCTTCCACAAGTTCCTGTTCCACAATTACCATTACTCTTGCAACCTTTTGGTACTCCATTTTCTGTTGTACCACAACTTCCACATGCCATGTAAGTATCTATATTTTTATAGTTAATATTCTTTATAGATTATTTCTAGCAGCACATCCACTAAAAAAAACACCATAAAGTCCAAAAACCTCTTGGTTCATAAATTGATTATCAAGCTGATAAGAAAATACAGCTTAACAATGATTAATCAGTAAATATACGGAATCTAAGGGAATCTTAAAAGGTAAATTTTCAACAAAAAAAAGACCCCATATGTGGGGTCTTTAAAATTTTATTTCTAGCAAAATTATTTCTTAAACCTCAATACTTCTGAACGTCCTTTTTTAAAAATTTTATTACTATTTCCTTTTCCTTTTCGCAATTCTTTTTGGTCATCAAAAGACAACTGAATAACTTCTTGACAATCTATAGAACAGGTGTTTTCGGTTTTCCTTGAACATTTATCACATTGAATAAACAACAAATGACAAGCTTCATTTGCACAATTTGTGTGCTCATCACAAGCGTTTCCACATTGATGACAATTAGAAACAACATCATCTGTAATTCTTTCTGCTCTTCGATGATCGAATACAAAATTTTTGCCAATGAATTTATTTTCTAAACCCTCTTCTTTTACCTGACGTGTGTACTCTATAATACCACCTTCAAGTTGAAAAACATTTTTAAATCCTTTGTGTTTGTAATAAGCAGATGCTTTTTCACAACGGATTCCACCAGTACAATACATCAATAAATTTCTATCTTCTTTGTTGTCTTTTAAGTCTTCTTCAATAATATCTAAAGAATCTCTAAACGTATCTACATCGGGAGTTAGTGCTCCATCAAAATACCCTATTTCACTTTCGTAATGGTTGCGCATATCTACACAAATCGTGTCTGTATTTGCTAACATTTCATTAAATTCTTCAGCATTTAAATGAACACCTTTAGCGGTTACATCAAAAGTTTCATCATTTAACCCATCAGCAACAATTTTGTCTCTTACCTTTACTTTCAGTTTTAAAAACGACTTATTATCTTGTTCTACAGCTACATTTAAACGAATATCTTTCAAAAAAGAAATACTATCTATTTGATCTTTTAAAGCATAAAAATTTTCTGAAGGAACAGATAATTGTGCGTTAATCCCTTCAAAAGAAACGTAGATTCTTCCTAAAACATCTAAAGCGTTCCATTCTAGAAACAATTTATCTCTTAATAATTGTGGATTCTCTATCTTATAATATTGATAGAATGATAATGTGAGGCGGTCTTTGCCAGCTTCATCAATTAATGCAGCGCGTTCTATGGCGCTTAACTTATTGTACAGTTGCATGCTATACGAATTAGGTTAAACTAAATATTTTTACAAATGTAGTTAATTTTTAAAATTGAATGATTCAAAAACAAAACCTTCTGTACCATTAATTTTCAATTAAAAATCCAGCACTTATCATATTTTAAAATAAAGTATAACAACATAATTCATTTTATTTGAATTAAAGAATTCAGATAAAGTTTAATAATATTTTTATTGTGTAGCACATTTAAAGACACTTGGTGAAAACAACTAAAGTGCATCAACTAACCGAACCCAACTATTATGAAGCATACAACACCTTCTATCACAATAATTACATCAACTTGTTTAATTCTAAACATCAGAAAAAAAAATGCTAAATTTTTAAACTTTAGTTGATTTATAACGTTTTAACTGATTTAATTCATTCCTTTTTTTAGCATCTTTGCAACATCAAAAAACATCTATAATGAAAATAGCTTTAGTTGGTGCAACTGGAATGGTAGGAACAGTAATGTTAAAAGTATTAGAAGAACGTAATTTACCAATAACGGAGTTAATTCCAGTAGCATCTGAAAGGTCTGCGGGGAAAAAATTATCATATAAAGGAAATGATTACATAGTCGTTACACTGCAAGATGCCCTAAACATGAAACCAGATATTGCTTTGTTTTCTGCTGGTGGAGACACTTCTTTAGAATGGGCCCCAAGATTTGCAGAAATTGGCACAACTGTTATCGATAATTCTTCTGCTTGGAGAATGGATTCTACTAAAAAGTTGGTCGTACCAGAAATTAATGGAGATGTTTTAACTGCTGATGATAAAATTATCGCAAATCCAAACTGTTCTACAATTCAGTTAGTAATGGCTTTAGCGCCCTTGCACTCTAGATACAAAATGAAACGTGTTGTAATCTCAACGTATCAATCTGTTTCAGGAACAGGTGTAAAAGCTGTTAAACAATTAGATAATGAAGAAGCAGGTATTGAAGGTGAAATGGCATATCCCCATAAAATCGGAAGAAATGCATTACCTCATTGTGATATTTTCTTAGAAAACGGATACACCAAGGAAGAAATGAAATTAGTAAAAGAACCTAAGAAAATTTTACGTGACAATTCTTTTTCTATAACTGCCACTGCCGTTAGAATACCTACTGCTGGTGGGCATTCTGAAGCTGTAAATGTTCAGTTCGAAAATGATTTTGATTTGACTAAAGTTCGTCAAATATTAAGTGATACTCCTGGAATTATTGTTCAGGATGATGTTGCAAATAATATATATCCAATGCCAATAAATGCACATAATAAAGATGAAGTGTTTGTTGGACGAATTAGAAGGGATGAATCTCAAGAAAATACTTTAAATTTGTGGATTGTTGCAGATAACCTAAGAAAGGGCGCAGCTACAAACACAGTTCAAATAGCCGAATATTTAATAGAAAATAATTTGGTATAAAAAAGATATAATGTCAACGTTTCATAAAGTAACTATAAAAGAAATACAACAAGAAACCGCAAATGCGGTTTCTGTTTTGTTTAACATCCCTAAAGAAGTACAATCTGAATTTAATTTTACTGCAGGACAGTATATTACACTTCAAAAAGAAATAAATGGAGAAGAGGTAAGAAGGGCCTATTCTATCTGTTCTACTCCGAAAAGTGGAGACATTAGAGTCGCTATTAAAGCTGTCGAAAACGGAACGTTTTCTACCTTTGCAACATCCAATTTAAAAGTTGGTGATGAAATTGAAATTGCAGCTCCAGAAGGACGTTTTTTACTAAATCCTGAAGTAAATAAAAACTATATTGGTTTTGCTGCTGGCTCTGGAATCACTCCGATTCTATCGATGGTAAAAACAGTTTTAGAAAAGGAACCTACAGCTAATTTTACACTGGTTTATGGTAACAAGTCTATTTTAGACACTATGTTTTATTCTGAGTTAAATACACTTAAAGAATCTTTTTCAAACAGGTTAAAATTACATTTTATTTTTAGCAGAGAGAATGTTAAGAATGAATTAAGAGGTAGAATTGATGGAAATGTTACCAACTATTTTGTAAAAAATATGTACAAAGAAACTTCTTTTGACGCTGCCTTCTTATGTGGACCAGAAGAAATGATACAAGAAGTTTCTAAAACCCTAGAAAACAACAAAATTGCAAAAGACAATATTCATTTCGAATTATTTACTGCTGCTATTGATGAGGCAGCTGCTTCAGAGGTTAAAGAAGGAGCTACAGAAGTAACTATTTTGTTAGATGACGAGGAAAATACGTTTACAATGCAGCAAACTGACAATATTTTGGCAGCAAGTTTACGCAACAATATAGATGCACCTTATTCTTGTCAAGGTGGGGTTTGTAGTTCTTGTTTAGGGAAAGTTACTGAAGGTAAAGCTGTAATGGTTAAGAATTCTATTTTAACTGATGCAGAAATTAAGGATGGGTTAATTTTAACCTGTCAAGCACATCCAACAACACCAAAAATAACCATTGATTTTGATGACGTATAAAATCCTTATTTTTGTAAAGTATGGATATTTACGATTTTAAAAATGCTTTATTGATAGGTTTCTTCATGGCTTTTATGATTGGACCTGTTTTTTTTATGCTAATACAAACTAGTATTTTAAAGGGAGCTAGAGCTGCAATTTCTTTTGATATTGGTGTTATTTTGGGCGATATTACTTTTATTTTGATCGCTTACTATGGAAGTAGATCTCTGTTAGAAAAAATCAAAGATGATCCTAGACTTTTTTTTATTGGTGGTTTTGTTCTCATTGTTTATGGATTAATTACATATTTAGATAAAGAAAATAAGAAAGAAAATCTGGCATCTGCCAAAAGTATCAAAGTACCCATTATTCAAAATAATTATATAAAACTATTTTTTAAAGGGTACTTTTTAAACTTTATAAATGTTGGGGTTTTAGCTGGTTGGTTAGGAATTGTAGTAGTAGTTGGACCAACTTTAGACATGAACCCTACAAGTATTTTTTGGTACTTTGCAACTGTAATTTTAGGATATGCAATTACAGATTCAGGAAAAATACTCTTAGCGAAACAACTAAAAAGCAAAATGACTCCTTTAGTAATTTATCGATTAAAAAGGATAATGGGAATTATTCTAATTGTTTGTGGTGTCTTTTTAATGCTAAAAGGATTTATTCCTAATGAAAAAATTGATGGGTTTATATATTAAAGAAAAATTTGTTTTATCAACATTGGTATAGAAATACAAAACACGAGTATTGAGGTCCCTAAAATCCATTTTACTTTAGCTACAGGTATTATTTTTTGGAGAAATAAGTTTAAAAGCATCAATACTAAAACTAAAACTGACACAGCAGCTCCAAACCCAAATACAACTTCAAATATTGGCGTTAAAATAGCTTCATGCCTACTAACTAATTAAGACCGTTGCAAAAAGCGAACTTAATTAATTTCCCTTT
>TARA_B110000046_G_scaffold114829_1_pt1 | contig 22695 bp, 20 predicted proteins | sample TARA_B110000046 | Tara Oceans TARA_B110000046 (sample SAMEA4397157) | marine metagenome | biome: Polar Biome; feature: [DCM] deep chlorophyll maximum layer (ENVO:01000326); material: water (ENVO:00002006), including particulate matter (ENVO:01000060) such as... | depth 40 m
CCAAGTATAGTTACAAGCCATGCTCCCTTCAAATAGAGTTCGAATAGGTATTTTATGTCTTTCTTGTAATCTAAAATAACATAATAATAAAATAAATAGGAGACAAACGTACCAAGTAATATTTTAATAAACTGACCAATTGAATTATTCCCAATTAATATTCCGAACAATCCTGATAATATTAATATAAGATAAACGGCTCCCATTGAGCGAGGAAATTTGTATTTTTTAAAATACCCTGGCAACAGGGTAAATATTGCTAGATAGCCAATATAAACCTCTACAGGACTGCTAATTATTGTTATTGAATTAACAAATAAAGTGACTAGAATAGCGTAATCCTTTAACGAATTCCTATTTTTCAAGATACCTCCAATTTGATTTTAAGAAAATAAGTTCTTTGGATATAAAAAATAGTACCACCGCAATTGCTGTATAGAAATAGCGGCCAGCACTATTACCAAGAATTGCTATGTAAGATATAAAAATGGCTTGAAGCATAAGTAATACAATAGTTGCAAAGTCAGCCAAATTAAAATGACTGAGTTTAATTTTATTATGTAAAACTAAGATCAAATAGAAGCCGACTATATTTTGGATTAAAATGGTTTGTTTGAAATAAGGCCAAAATGGAAAACTGCTATTTAAAAGGTTTGTAATAAAGCTACCTACTTTTAACTGTTCATCATGATGAGGAGTATAAAAAAAAGTATTTCTTAAAATATAGTAGGTTATAAATCCTACTACACAAGCGGCAAATATCATTATTTGATATTTACTTTGTTTTAGACTTTTAATTTTAAATAGCTCAATTAAAGCAAGTAAACTAAATACAAAAAAGATATACTCACGTTGAATAATCGCCAAAAGCAAGAGTAAAAAAATCCAATTACTTCTTTTTAGATACAGAAAATAAATGGCCGTTGCCATTAATATTGAAAAAGCTTCTGTAAGTGGATTTAGAGCAAAGTAAAAAGTTCCAAACGAAACAAAATATAATAAGCCTGTTGTAAATGAAATAAGAAAATTAGAATTGTGCCAATGACAGATTAAAAACACAAACCAAGCGGTGAAAACTATCGAAAGGTAGTTAAAAAACAAGGCGTTAAAAAATACCTTTTTTTCCAATCGGTTATCACTTATGGCGACTTGGTTGTCGTAATACACACCCAGATTATTTAGAAGATAAATACCATAAGTACTTATTATTCTTGTATTGAAAGGTGATTCAACCTCGTTAAAATTCCAACCATTATACATCAGTTGGTATTGCTCATAATCTTTTAGTCCTTGAATATCAGGTTGGCTAAATTTATAGGCGTAAAAAAACAAACCATAGCTTAATATAAAATAAGTTAGCAATACTTTTAATTTCATAGAACTATTATAGTTTCAATTGTAATGTCGATTAATCTTGATTAATTCGTTGGGGATTTTCAAAAAATCAGTAAATTTAATTTTAGAACCTCCAATTTCATTCCATTCATTCAGAGGCAATTCATAAAATATTTCATTGCATTTCTCGATTCCCACTTGGTTTCTAACTCTTAGAATTAATTCTAAATCAAAAATCCATTTTGATTTAAAAGGTTGATTAAATAATGTTTTAATATATGATTTATGAAAAAACTTTGCTCCACATTGCGAATCGTACACCGGAATTTTAACAACACTATTAGCCACAGTTGAAAAAACTCTGCCTAAATAATGCCTTTTTGAGTTTCGTTTAATCTTGGAGCCAAATTTCAATATTCTTGAACCAAAAATTATTTTTTCATTTTGTGCCGACTCAATATACGTTATGAATAGTTTAAGTTGATTTAATGGACAAGAAAGATCTGCATCTAAAAACCCAATGTACTCAAATTGATTCTCATTATTGGCATGTAAAACTCCTTTCCGAACTGCTTCAGCTTTTCCGTTATTTTGTAAAAAAAATAAAGTTTTAACATTATTTGGGTTTAAATCAGCAAGTTTCTGTAAAATGGTTTTTGTGTTATCAGTTGACCCGTCATCTATAAAAAAGAAAGTTATATTTTTCGCTTCATTTGACGACAGAAAAGTATCAAAAGCTTCTTTAGGAAGTCTTTTCTCCTCATTATAGCAAGGTATGATTAGTCCGATATTTTGCAAAGCGCCATATTTGAAAGTCCAGGTAAGTTTATGCCAATTCTGTTTAAAAAGGAGCTAACAGAATAGTCAATTACTAAAATTGTTTTAAAAATAATTGTAACCCTTCTACTTCCATTCCATTCAACCAAACCAGTGGTTTCCCTTTTTTTTCCTTTTAACTTCTCCAAAATTACCTGTAATACTCTGGGTAAAATCAAAGTGGTGAAAAAATATTGCAATACAGTAACAGAATAACCTGATTGGTTTAAATTACGCTTTAAAGTCGAATTTGTATACCTTCTGTAATGACCTAAAAAAACATCATGACTACAGAACAAGCTTTGGTAGGCAGGCACTGATATTAATATTGACGTATCTTCTGTTGTGAAGGTTCTTGATTTTAAATCTTTCATAAACCCTATATCATCATCAATGTGTTCAATAACATCCAGTAACAAAATCAAATCTACCTTTAAGTTTAACTCATCATTTAGCATTTCATCCTGCGTCTTGTAGATTTTAATTTGAGGATTAATGTTCTTTTGTAATTTAACAATTAACTCATCGGTAAAAGCAATATCCACGGCATAAAATTTAACAGAAGGTAATTTTTTCGCCAGAAATTCTACTAAAAAAGTATCCCCACAGCCTAAATCGAGTACAGATAGAATTTCTTTGGTATTTAGTTTCTGCTTTATAAATTTAAGCATCACCTCTGCTCTAGCTAATTCCCAAGGATGGCGATTACTTATTTCTGATGATCTTTTGGCTAATTCAATTAAATCCATTCACAATAATATTTAATTTTTGAAGCAATTCTGCTTTTTTATTGTCCCAAGTAAATTTCTTAATTACCATTAAGCTATGCCTTTTAAGGTCTTCCAGGTTATTAGATGGCATTTTGATAAATGATAGCATTGCATTTGCTATTAACTTAGGACTAGGCTCATCGAGTAAAATTCCGTTTTGGGTACTTACCAAAAGGTTAACAGCGCCAACATTTGTTGCTATAATTGCACATCCTCTGGCCATCGCTTCTAAAATTACATTCGGCATTCCTTCTGAATAGGAAGGACAAACTAATACATCACAGCTATCTAATATATTTTTTTTAGTCTCAATTGAATTTACTTCACCATGATACCTAATATTATCACTTAAAATTTTGTGCTTATCTTCAATTGGTCCAATAAAATCAAACTTGAAATAATTATTTGATGTAATTAATTGTGCAATGGCATGGTTTAGTTCGGTGATTCCTTTTCTTCTTTCGTTTCTTCCAACAAAGCAAAAATGAACATATTCAGCGCTAAGGTTCTGGATTTGGTCCCTAACAAAAGATGATTCTATGCCACCTGAAATTTCAACTATATTTTCCTCTTGAACACCAAGGTTTTTAATAATTCTAGTTAAACCACCTCCATAAGAAAAAACGTAATCTGCATTTTTAGTTATCCATGACACAGAACTTCTTAATAGTAAGTGCTCTGCATTGACTTTTAGTGATGCCGCTTTTTGAAACATCTCATAACCATGAAACTTAACACCGATAGGTGGACACTTTAACCCTTTGCGCTTTTCTTTTATTAATTTCCATCCTGTAAAGCCTTTGGTATAAATAAAATCAAATTTATCCAGCCTATTCTTAATTTGTTCAAATAAAAGAACTGAATATTTATAAGAATTTCTGATGTAATGTCCTGGTAATATTCCTTTTACTGGAAAATGATGAGAAAAAAATTTGACTAGTTCTGAATCAAATATAACTTCAAGTTGGTCTAATGGTTCCTTTCTGTACAAGCAGTGATGCAATTCCAGTTCGACACCTGAATCAATTAATTGCTTAGCAATTAAATAGGAGTGTTTTTGCATTCCACCAATTACGAAAGGCGTAATGCCATCTGTTAACATTAATACCTTCAATTCAAACTAAGTATTTTGTTGTAAGCATTTATAGTTTCTGCAGCTTTGATCGTGAAATAACGAGAAGCAAGTATTTTATTATTTTCTCTTTTTGCCGGTGTTTGTTTCTCGAATTTATGTTCTAAATTAATAGTGAAGTTTACCACTTCGCCGCAACCATATTTTTTCACAAAATTAGAAAAATCACCCAAATTTTCAGATATTAAAACATCTAAACCACTGTACAAATATTCAGCAAATTTTGTTGGAGATGCAACTTGGTTGGTAACCGAGTTTTCACGGAGTAGAATTCCATAATCTGCCAACTGCAGCCAAGTAGGAACATCTTCAGCTTTCACAAAACTTCGGACTATTCTATTGTGAAATTTATTAGACAAATAATCTATTAAAGGATCTTCCGGAGACAGAAAAACAACTTTACAGTTCTCATTAATAAGTAATAATTGATCAAGCCAATTTTTTAATTTACCCATTGATTGCCACCCTGCTACACTGCCTGCATAAATAAAAACAACATCTGATTGCTTTATTTCCAATTTGTCTTTTAACTTATTAAGTAAACTATTGTTATCGGTATAATTAATGAAATGCTGAGCTAAAGTACAAGGTATAATTACGTGTTTAGATGAAGCGTATTTGTATACTTTTTGCCAATAAAGAATCAGTTTCTGAGAAACCGAATTCCGGAAATCAGATTTTAAAACCGCATTTAGTTCTAGGTTTTCAATGGTTTTCAAAAAGTTTGTATTCACCATTTTGTATTCTTCACATTCTGCAAAAACTGCACCTCTGCCATCGTAAATTGTATTTTTAATTTGGTTTTTGGTTTTGGCAATTAACGCCAAATTTGAAGCGAAAACTCCTCTCGACATTACTTTGTTGACTTTAAACACAATAGTAAGTACCCAAAGCCAAATAAAATTTAATCGCCACCAAGATAATTTTGGAATCATCGGAAATACGATGGCATTAGAATTCCAATTTAATATCATTTTTCGTGATTTCAAATAATGTGTAATTGGAATTAGTGACACCAGCTTCCAATGTTCATTACTGAATTGGTTTAAGGTTTCAACCTTATCAATAACCTGACTTTTAAAAATCCCGGAGGGAGTATCATTACAAGTAAGGTAAATATTAATCAAATTAGACTGAAATAATTCGTAAAATTCGTTCAGTGGCTTTGCCATCCCAAAGTTGAGGTATAGTTCCTTTTTTATAAGTTCCCATTTCAATTTGCTCAACGTAATTTAAAATCTTATCAATATTAAAATCAATCAACGTATTTGTTCCCATGCTGCAGGTTATAGGCCTTTCCGTATTAGGACGAAGTGTTAAACATGGAATTTTCAAAAAAGTAGTTTCTTCCTGAATACCACCACTATCGGTTAAAACAAACGATGAGTTTTTCACAATATTCTGAAAATCAAAATAACCCATTGGCGGTAAAAACTGAAGCCCTTGAATATTTTTAAATTCATCAATTAATTGATTGTTTTCGATGTTTTTCAATGTACGTGGGTGAACTGGAAACAACAAATCATACTTTTTTGAAAGTTCTAAAAACAATTGATGCAATTTTTTTAAACCTTCAATATTGTCAACATTTGATGGTCGATGAATGGTAATGACTATGTATTTTCTTTTTACCTTTAGTTTATTTAAAATTTGACTTTGATCAATTTCTTTTTTAAAGGCAACCAATGTATCAATCATGGTATTTCCAACAAAAAAAACATCACCCGCATTTTTCTCTAGATTCAAATTATCAATTCCACTTTGTTCAGTTACAAATAACTTATCTGCAATGGCATCGGTTAAAATTCTATTGTGCTCTTCAGGCATTGTTCTATCGAAACTGCGAAGACCTGATTCCAGATGCGCCAGTTTAATGTTGTTCTTATTCGCAAAAATGGCTCCTGCAAGTGTAGAATTTACATCACCTGGAACCATAAAAAGATCTGGTTTACCAATTTCTAGAATCAAACTTGAAAGTGAAGTAATTGTCTCTGCAATTTGGACAGATGGTTCAACAGGTTTTATATTTAAAAAATAATCAGGTTGAATACCCAATTCTTGAAAAAATATGTCGGCCATATTTACATCAAAGTGTTGACCTGTATGAATCAAGGAAATTTTGACATTAAAGTTTCTAGCTGACTTTTTAAATTGAGTGACTTTAATGAAATTTGGCCGTGTACCGATTAAAATATAGATGGTTTTATGGCTCATATCTGATGTGTTGATCTTCTAGTATAGAACAATCTATTTGAATCTTTCCCTTAAATTAGTAAAGGGTTTTTCATAGATCATATAAATTATAAATGAAAAAGAATATAAAAATATCAGTTGGAGTAAAAAGCCAGCTGTTTCAAAATAATAATCTACCAGTTGATCTATGTTAATATGAAATAAGAAAAACGTGTAACTTAATATACTAGTCCAGGTTATAAAACCCTTAATAAATTCTAAATATTTCTTTTGAAGTATCGCAAATTCATTTTTATAAAGAAATGGTATTATTAATGCAATACAAATACTTTGTATTGGAAAATACAATCCCAAAACGAATGAGTTATTATTTATAAGAGAACTGTCAAAAACAATAAATAACATTATTTGAATTGTTATAATAGAAAGGAACCCAATTAGAAAATAATATACACTTGAAAGTTTATGAAACCAGCTTAGGGCATATCTTCTAACCCAAGCTAAAGCAACTCCAACTAACATTGTATCAACTCTTAAAACTATATTTCCATTAACAGAAGAAAAGTTACTTTCGAAATTACTTATGTAGTACAATTTAAAAAGTATCAAACTTATGAAAGCAGCTAATATTCCGGAGAAGGTTATTTTTCGTTTTATTAAATAAATTAAATAGAAAATAAATGGTAATGTTAAATAAAACCATTCTTCTATTACAAGACTCCAACTAACAGAAAAGAGTTGAATTCCGAAAAAATTATTTTGTAAAAAAAAGAAATAATAAAGATAGTTCCAGTTAATGTCATTTGCTATAAATATTTGAATTACTAAAGCAAGGTAATAAAGGGGTAAGGTTCTAAACCATCTGTTAATCCAAAATTTTCGGATTGACTTAATGCCAGTAAATTTCTCAAAAGACCTTAAAAGTATATTACCTACTAAAAATCCACTAAGAACAAAAAATAATTCTACCCCCAAACTACCAAGTTTAATGGAAGGGAATAAGTTTAATCCAGCATGTTCAATTAAAACAAAATAGATTGCAATGCTTCTTAAAATATCTAAGCCTAAAGATCTATTAGAAGAAATTACTTTAAGTGAAAGATATTGGCTTAATCTTTCTATCACCTAATTGTTTTTCTTATTGAAACCATATAGTTGTTGCCAGTAATAAGAAAGCAAGGTTTGATTATGAGTCTTTAAATTAAACTCATTTTCTACCTTAGAACGATTAATTTTAAGTTTCTTCCATTCTAGAATTTTTTTAATTTGAATGGAAAAAGTTTTAATGTCCTTTTCATTGCAAAGCAACCCATTGATGTCATGTTCAACCAATTCTGGAATACCTGAGTGAAACGAACTTAAAATTGGTAACTTCATAGCCATTGCTTCCATAATTGATGTTGGTATACCTTCTTGATCACCATTTTTAGCAGTTATGCTATGATGAACATAAATATCTGAAATACTCATCAGGCGAACAGCTTCTTTTGAATTGACGTTACCTATAAAAAATACCTCCTTTTTTAGCCCTAATTTATCTCTTAGTTTTGATAGAATTTCTTTGTTGGGTCCATCACCGGTAAAAATCAATTGAATATTTTCTTTAAAAATTGGATGGTTATTTAAAAACAAATGAAATGCCTTTAATGTATATTCATGACCTTTTTTCTCAGTTAAAGAAGAAACTTGTAGAAAAGTAATTTTGTTATTTTTCTTTTTTTCTTCATTAGGATTAAACAATTTTAAATCAATTCCACAATGTAATAGATGGGTTTGTTTGATTTCAATTCGATGAATTTTTAGATTTTCTTTGATATGATTTGAAACCACAAAAGTATTAATTCGCTTGTCCTCAAATAGTTGTTTTAATCGAGTTACATAACTTTGTTTTTGTAACATTTGTGATGCTCCGTATCCATGAAAATGAACAAAAATTGGCACTTGGAATGCTTCATCAATGTTTTCTAATAGCTTTATTGCTTCATAAGCAAAATGACAGTGGATTACATCAGGTTTTATCAAACGCAATGCAGAGTTTAAGCGTTTAGCATAATTTTTATTTTTAAAAGTGCATAATCTGTCTTTTTTCCATAAAAACCATCTAATTTTTTTCACTAAGAACTGCTCTTCGTAAGGAACTTTAAACACTTTTATGCCGTCGTTGCTCGCATTTACTTCTTGGGCAATATAAGAAACCTCATGATTAACTTTTAGAAAATTTATTTCATTTCGAATAAATGTAGTTGTAGTAGAGCCATAACTATCCGAAAACATCACTATTTTCATATTACCATACAAATAATATTCAGTTCACTATTAAGTTAAACAACTTGCCAATCTGAAGGTATAATATCAACTGAGTGCACATTAGGGTTATTAAGATACTTTTTATTAACCCATTGCTGTGGAGCAATTACAGTTTTTAACTCGTTCACATTTAGCCATGCTGCCCACCAAGCAAAAGTTGAATTTGAAATAATTTGATGCTCACAAAGTGACATGAGTTTCATGTCGGCGGCGGCCCCGAATTTAGATTTCTCATTTTGTACAAAAATTACTTTGTGATTAAAACTCAAATTCTTTTTACACCACTCCATATCATCCGAAAAAATGAATATTGAAAGCTGATTACATTTCTTTTCAATTATGTTTACCGCTTTTTCGTAATACCCCTTTGGTAAAACACCTAGTAAGTTATTGTAATACTTGTTTGTAACATAATCACCCCTGCGAACGTGCAAGCCAGTGCTGTTAGGCATTCTCTTAATAAGGGTTTCATAATTCTGAAAACTAGATTTGTTTAGTACTTTTTCCGACAGGGTAAATAAGCCTATCAATTCTTTTCGAATTTCAGCAAAATAAATTGGGCTTTGCCATCCTCCAACTATGCATCTGTTCCCTTTTATTGTTTTAACCTTTTTGTTAAACCCTCTTCCCTTTTCTATTACTAGCCGTTCTTTAGTGAAAAAATTTCGAATAAAATTGTATGTTTTTCCAATTAGTTTCTTTCTTGGTTTACCATTAAAATATATTTTCTCCTTTTCAGAGCAAAACTGAACATCCATTTTAAAAACATCCAATTCAAAATTTCGATGTACTTGCTTTTCAGATTTACTAGAATGATCCTCAAGAAGTGATACATCAATTTTAAGATCAGTGTTGTTTGTAAGAGCCAGGTGTTTACCAAGCGAATACTGGAACATTTGATTGCCAAGCCCTCCTATTAATCTAACTACAATCATTTTTTAATCGCAATAACATGGTAACCGAAGTTTAACATCTTGTTACTAGATTTACTTTTAATTGATGCCTTCTTATATAAAGATAATACAATTCTTTGAGCGATTTTCTCTAAAAAATTTGGTTTTATTCCAGAATCCTTAAAACTCAAATCATAAGAAAACCTAATTTCTTGTGCTAAATACTCAAAGTAATTGCCATTTGCTGATAATTCTACAATTTCAAAATCATTCAATTCTAAATAATGCTTATAGAAATACGAATTAAAACCAGTATAAAAATGATAGGGAGCGAAATGAGTTAAAGAACAAAATGGAGCAGTAAGCACTAATCTGCCTCCAGGTTTCAAAATTCTTGAAAACTCTTCTAGTGCTTTTACAGGATGTGGAATATGTTCAAAAACTTCTGAACAAAGAATGTTATCATAACTGTTAGTTTCTTTTGGAATAGAAGCTATATCGGATATAATGTCAAGCTTAGAATTGTCCCATGACTCCATTTGAATTCCAACTCCATCACCTTTGCCGTCGTATTGAGCGAAATCTTGACTTGTATAGTTTAGATGAGAGCAATAAGACTTGTATTTTAGTTCTCCAGCTCCAGCATCCAAAATTGATTGACCTTTTTGAATATCACCAAGGGCTTTCTTCAGCCACTTTTCTCGTGACAAACGATTGTTTAAACCAACTTCACTATAATCTCCTAAAAGCATTTTTTTTAGCATGACTTATCTTTTAAATAAATAATTATAACCGAATTTTATTGGCAATGAGGTGAATAGGAAGGATTGCTTTACTTTAATTGAACTTAATATTGTTGAAATAAACCTTGTTATTCTTTTTTGTCAAATGATACCCCAAAGCGTATTGAAACATCTGGTTTCCTAACCTGCCCATTAATCTAACTACCATCATTTATTGTTTTTGGGTTTCTAAAAACCATTTATAAAACTGTGTTAATCCATCAATTAATCTTGTTTTCGGTAAATAATTTAAATTTCCAATGGCATTTTCAATTTTTGAATAAGTAGCTATAACATCGCCATCTTGCATAGGATGCTTTTCTAATTTTGCTTTCTTACCTGAAACTTCAGAAATTAGATCTACTAGTTCATTTAACGATATTGGACGTGAATTTCCTAAGTTGTAGGTTTCAGTTTGCCCACTTAACACTTGTTTATTAATGGCTCCTATTATTCCATTTACAATGTCATCAATATAAGTGTAATCTCTTGAACTTGAACCATCTCCAAAGAATGGAATAGCTTGGTTGTTGTGAATTAAATTAAAAAACTTGTGGATAGCCAAATCTGGACGTTGCCCAGGCCCATAAACTGTAAAAAACCGAAGTATAATGGATTGTGTATTATTAAGATGAGCATATACTTTAATCAATTGTTCTGCGGCAATTTTAGAAGCGGCATAAGGACTTATGGGGTCAAAATAATCGGTTTCATGCCACGGCACATTTGGATTTTTACCATAAACACTTGAAGAAGACGCAAAAATAAATTTCTCAATGTTCTTCTTCTTTGCCCATTCCAACATTTTTAATGTTCCTCCAACATTTGCTTGAAAGTAATTTTCAGGATTTGCAATACTTGGTCTTACACCGGCTTTTGCTGCTAAATGAACTATACAATCAATTTTATCATTAACTTCTGATGACCACTTACTCGGATTTAAAATATCGTTTTCAATGAATATAAAATTTGGATTCTTTTTGAATCGTATTATGTTATTCTCTTTAATTGACCGTTTATAAAACGCATCATAATTATCTAAGCAATACACTTTGCAATTAAAGTTTAATAAGATATTTATTAAATTAGAGCCAATAAAGCCTGCTCCTCCAGTAACTAGTATTGTTTTATTATGCTTCAATTAGATAAATTGTGTTTTTCACAAATTGTTTTTTATTCAACAACTTGCCCATTTTCATAAAATCAATTGGTTTTAAATTGTTCTTCATTTTAACCATCAAAACTTGATTTGGATTCAGTTTTATTCCCGAATCTAAAATATCATTGATTGTTAATTTTGAAAATACTGCTGAAGAATAAGATAAAATATCCTCTCTTTCATTGTTAGATATTAAAATTAACTCTTTGCTTTTAAAATTGCTTTCGGCTATTGAATTGATGTAATTGTACATTTCTATATTTTCCTTTTCGTTTTCCCAAACCGATCCTGCACCATTTCCATTTGGGCTATAAAATTGATACGCTGAAAAACTAAAAAATATAACTCCATAAACAATAGAAATATAAATTAAAGCTTTTGTAACTTTTTGTTTCCATCCTGTAAAATCATGATTACTAATTAAAACAAACACTGCCAATTGTATAATAAAAATTAAAATCACCCAGTATCTTGTTGAATAAACAAATGTCCAAAAATGTGGCATCCAAGTTGGACCAAATGCTTCGTTCTCAGGTGGTATTGTTAATGATTGAATTATCATTACTCCCATAATTAACCCAAAGGTCAATATGCCCAATGTAAAAAAAAGAAAGTATTTGTTATTAAAATTAGATCTCCATTTAGAACTCAATATTGAATTTTTAAAAAAGTAAGATCCAATTATGATCATAATACCAATTGAAAACAATAAACCAAACCACCTATATATACTGACAAAAAATGTATTCTCTAATCGATAAGCAATTGGGTCTAAATAAAAAAACGCTTTTAAAGGAAATGGGTCAAACCATTTTAAATGATTCCAATAAAAATCAAATGTCATTAATTTATCTATAAACGACACTCGGCCAGGATCTATTGCGAAATATTTAAAAAATAAATAATAAAAAGTGGCTACCAATAAAAATAACCCCGCAGTGCCAATCAAGATTTTCTTATCTCTAAAAACTAGAAATAATATAAAAAAGAAAACAATTGCGATTAAAAAATTCGGAAGTGCAGCATATCGTATTAAACCACAAGTTAATAATAAGCCTCCAACTGATAAAAAGTTAATTAATTTAAAATTTTTATAAACTGCTATTTTTAGCATCAAGTAAAAACTTAAAAGATATAAACCAGCAACCAAATTATCCGTTGTGCCAGAATAATAAAATGGAGCTGAACATAATCCAAAAAAGAGGGTAAACAACCATTGATTTTTTCTAGATATATCAAATAAATTCAACGTTTTATACATTCCTATAAAAATTAAGAGAATGCCTAAAAATTGAGATAAAAGCTCTGTAAAAAACAGGTTGTTGGTAACAAAATATAAAGGAGTTAAAAAAAGAGAGTATCCCGATGGCCATTGACTTAACATCGCGCAATTTTTAACCAACCGATTGTTTTCAATTGTATAACTGCATTGCGAAAGCCCTAAATCTTGTCGATTCCTTTTTAAGGTTTCTAAATACGTTGTATCATCAGAAATGAGATTTGCATTTACATACTCTTGGTGGAACCTTAAACCTAAGGCTAATACAATCAAGAAAACGGTAATTAAGCCAAATTTGCTAGTCAATTTTAGAATACTTACTAAATCTAAGGTTATGTAAAATTTGTTTTAGAATAACCGAAATCAATCCCATTCCAAAAAACAAGAAAGTTAAAACCACGGATAATACCGATAGATAAAAAGCACTTTTTAAATGAAAAGCAAAAGCAACAGCTACATTCAATCCTCCAAAAAGAACAGTTATTAAACAAACCAACAAAAATATTTTAAGCGGATTGTAGTATAAAATTGCTTCGGTTATATACTGTAAGGTTCGCAGCGAATCTTTGAACATTTTGACTTTACTTTTTCCAACTCTTACATGATACTCTATTGGAATGTACTTCACAAAACGCCCTGTCATCATATAAGCCAAAGTTAACGAGGTTGTAAAGCTGAAGGTGTCACACAAGGTATCGAAATAACGCATTACACTCGACCTGGAAAATACCCTAAGCCCAGAATTGATGTCGTCAATTTTGCGACCTGCTGTATATTGAACCAAGTTTTTAAGCATTAATCGAAGCAGTTTTTTAATAAACGATTCGTCGTAATTTTTACCTTGACGTGCTCCAACAATCATATCAAAACCTTGATTGTATTCTTTGATTAAGTCTGGAATTCGATCGATTGGATATGTTCCGTCAGCATCAGTTATTACGATGATGTCATTTTTTGCAACACTTATTCCATCTTTTAGGGATCGCCCATATCCTATGTTGTGCGGATGACGTAAAACTTTAGCTCCTTTTTCTTTGGCTATTTCAAAGGTTTTATCGGTAGAACAATCATCTACAATAACTATCTCAGAATCTGAATTGCCACAAATGGAAATTATTTTGCTGCAATGATCAATTGTTTCTTCAATAATTTCAGCCTCATTGAAGGCAGGTATCACAATAGAAATCATATAGAATTATTTTTTTTTAATTATACAGTATAATGATTGACCCCAAAATCTTTTAAAAATTGGATTAACTAATTTAGAAATTGGAACAACATATTTGTCAAAAATTAAAACTTGAGAATTGACATTTTTAGAGTTTATATTTTGATGACTTTTTAGTTTATTCAACCACCAACCAATCGCTCCTATTGGATTAAAGTATTCATTTGTTATTATTTCATAATCAGATGAATTCTCAATTAAATTCAATATATCTTTCTTTTCATATCGCCTTAAATGGCCAGCGAGTTTATCTAAATCGTTGTATAAATGCATGAAGGAGGGAACATAAAGCAACAAATAGCCACCTTGTTTAAGTAGTTTTAGCATATTATTTAAGCCATTTACATGATCAGGCACATGCTCTAGAACATTTATACACATAATTGAATCAAAAGCATACTTGTCTTTTAAACTAAATATTTCTGATTTTGAAATGTCAGCAACCTCATAATTCCCATTGGGATCTCGTACTTTCGCCCTTTTTATTACTTGTTCATCAATGTCAACTGAAACATAATTTTGAACTTTGTTCTTTAAATATTTCTTAAAATTCCCTTGCCCGGTCCCTATTTCTAACAAAGTATTTCCAACATATTTGTCAAATTTGGATAAAATCCAGTTATTATAGTTATTAGCAAACTCCATTGAATCTGCCATGGTTTCAAAACCTGATACTTCTATAGAATCTTTATTCTTCATTTCTATTTTTTAATTCCAGAACCTCTCCAACTTACGCCTTTGTATGGAGTAATATTAGCGGAACTGAATTGTCCTGAAAACCAATTATTTATTCTTTTGTTGCTGATAAAATCAACTTGCGGTGCATTTAACTTATCAAATACATTCAAGGTATTTCTGTAAAAAGTAAGTCTTCTGAAATTCTGAAAATACTCATAAAATGGTAAAAAGGTTAATGGTAATAAGTAAATGGTATAAATAGGAATGTACATTAAAAAAGTTGTCAATTTTGACAATCCCAACAAGCTCTTTCTACTCATATTTACTAAAAATGTCTTTCTTAGTGGCTCTAGAATTTTATCCACCATCCAATTACCTTCTTTCGAGTAAACCCAAACAATTAATTTGCCACCAGGTTTAACATGTTTTGCCAAGTTTTGCATCGTTAAATCGGGGTCATCTGTATGATGAACAACCCCAATTGAGAATACAATATCAAATTGCTTTTGTAAATCCATTTTAGCCAGATCGGCTTCAACAAATTCCACGTTACTAAACTTGCTGTTTCGTTTTTTTGCTAGATCAGTGGTATTTAAATCAACTGCTGTAATACTTTTTGCATAAGGTGCTACAAACATGGTATGTTGTCCGCCCCCACACCCACATTCGAGAATTTCTTTGTCATTAAAATCTTCCAATTTGTTGGGTTCTATCCATTCATTGAATAAAAACTCTTCGTTATCTTGAAGAAGCGTCCATTGTTCATGCCATTCAGACTGTTTCTTTTGCATAATTTATTTTTCTATTAAATACATACTTATTGAATGTTTTAAATTCATCCAATTCGTTATTATTAATCCACTTTGCTATCGGAGCATTAAACCCACTTTTCTTTTTAAATAAGGTTTCTTTAGGTAAAACACCTTTGAGTGCTTCTTTTAAAATATACTTTGTTTCGTTTCCTTTTAACTTGAATTTTGCAGGTATTCTAGCGGCATATTCTACCAAGTTTTTGTCTAAAAATGGAGACCTTGCCTCAATGCTGTGCTGCATGGTCGTTCTGTCTACTTTCACTAAAATATCATCCGTTAACCATGTTTTTGCATCAACAAATAAATGTTGATCTAGCCAATTTAATCCTTTGCATTGGTTGTAATACTTTGCAAATCTAAGATAAGGATCAGTCTCGTAAATTAATTGCTTGTGCTGCTCACCAAGAATATTAACTCTATCTTTTTCATCAAAAAACAAACGCCACATGTAATGCGCTTTTTGCGAGTTGTGCAAACTTCCGTTTAAAAATTGCCTTAGCTTAAAATTAAAGCCAATTTTTTTATTGGGATCCATTTTTTGTTTGCTCAATAATAAAAGCATTTGGCGCCTTAAAACTTTTGGTGTTTTAGTTGCAAAGCGATAGTATTTGTCTGCTTTATACGTATCATAACCAGCAAATAACTCATCGGCGCCGTCACCAGATAACACCACTGTTACCTTTTTTGCAGCAAGTTTCGAAACTTCGTACATTGGAATTAATGAGTTATCAGCCAATGGTTCATCAAATCCATCTATAGATTGATTGATGAACATCCTATTATCGGCATAATCCACTTCCTCGCCTTGGTGTATTGTTTCAAGAAATTGAGCCATAGCATCGGCATCACTTAACTCATTGTAACTTTTGTATTTAAAACCAATGCTAAACGTATGTAAATCGTTTTTAAGTTGCTTCATATTAGCCACCACGGCACTCGAATCAATACCTCCGCTTAAAAATGCACCAACAGGAACATCGCTAATCAGTCTATATTTTACCGACTCATGTAGCAAATGACGCAAATGTTCGCTTATTTCTTTTTCTGATTCCGTTGTTTTATCATAGAAAAAGGATTCGTAATGCCAATAACATTGTTTTAATATTGTTTTACCACCATTGGTAATTTTAATAAAATGAGCGGATTCTAATTTTTCTACTCCCTCATACATGGTTAAAGGAGCAACTATGTAGCCGATAGCCAAGTAGCAATTCAATGCTTCTATTGAAGTTTTTTGTGAAACAGCTTTATCTTGTATTAAAGCTGTTAACTCTGAAGCAAAAATAAACTGACCATTTTCTAATTGGTAATAAAAAGGTTTTTTACCAAAGCGGTCTCTTGCGGCGAATAGTTCTTTCTTAAGGTTATCCCAGATAACAAAAGCCCACATACCATTAAACTTTTTCAAACACTCTTCTCCCCATTTTTCATAAGCACGCAAAACCACTTCAGTATCCGATTGTGTTCTAAATTGATATCCTGATTTTAATAATTCTTCCTTAATTTCAAGGTAGTTGTAAATTTCACCATTAAAAGTGATGTAATATCTGTTTTCAACCTGCATGGGCTGTTTGGCATCACTACTTAAATCAATTATTGATAACCTGCGATGGCCTAGGGTTATTTTAGGAAGATGTGTTAGTCCAAAATCATTTGGACCTCGATGAACCATTTTATCCAGCATCAAAGACACAGAACTGTTGTTCTCATCAACACCCCAATGGAGCTTACCTGCTATACCACACATAGCGTAAGTTGTTTTGCTGGTTTCAAAAACAGAAAAATACTTTTTAAAAAATCTTTTGAAAAAACAAATGTTGGCTTTAATTTAATTGCTGAAAGCAACACTTTTAAAAATTTGATGAAGCTTAATTGATTTCCAAAATCCATTAAAATCCAATAATGGTATTTGAATAAACGATCGTTTCTTAATTCTTTTTTAAGTTGATTTTGAATCAATTTATCCTGAAATAAATTCGAAAAAACTTCAATATATTTAAAATAATTGCTCAAACTAGTTGATGAGGTAGAATTAGGAGTTTGGTGATATATAGTGGTAACCTCAGGGGATTCAATTAATGGAAATTCAGAAACAATTCTTGTCCATAAATGATAATCTTGGGCAATTGGAATTGATGACTTAAAAGTCAATTTATGTAATATTTTATGATGGCAGCAAACACAATTCATTACGATTAAAGTTGTATAAATATGGTCCAAATTAGAATAGTGAATTGGCTTAATATTATATGGCTGAATTTTAATTTCACCTTGCTCTGACTCAATTTTAGTTAATGTACGATATAAAGCTACTTTTTCGTTTTGACTTATAATCAACCGATGCATTTCCAAAAGGTGATTAGAATAATATTCATCATCATCATCTAAAAAACAAATGAATTTTCCCCTGGCTTGATTTATTCCTTGGTTTCGAGCATTATTAGCTCCGGGTTTTAGCTCATCTAAAATACGTATTCTTGAATCATTCCATTTGTTTGCAATTGATAAACTATAGTTGTTTACAATTAAGTATTCAAAATCTTTAAACTCCTGATTCAAGACTGATTCTACTGCTCTATTCAGTAAGTCAGGGCGATTAAAAGTTGGTGTAATAACCGTGAAAAATGCCACGTTATATTTTATTTAAAAAATTGAGTTCCCACAAATGTGGAATGGTTTGCAGCCATAAATCTTTTCCGTCTTGGTAAGTCGCAGCTTCATTAGAATTGATTTTATCAAATAACTTGCTTGAACTTTTAAAATCAACCAATTCCGAATTCCTAAAAGAGCCAGAATGAATTAAATCACCGTAAAATGAATTCCATGGGCCTTTTAAATATTGCAGAATGGGCGTTTGAAATCCTATTTTTTGTTTGCGGAAAACTACGTCTTGAGGCATAAATTCTTTTAAAGCGTCTCGAATAATGCTTTTTGTATAGCCATTTTTAAGTTTCGACTCCCATGGTATAGAAAATGCATAACTAATAATTCGATGGTCCATAAAAGGCATACGGATTTCTACGCTATTCATCATTGAGTACCTATCGTAATTTCTCAACAATGTCGGTAAGATAGAATGACTAAACAGAAGGTACAAATTGTAATTGAAGTTCCCGATTTTATCAATTGGTCCATCTTTTATTAAAGACTTTAAAAATGGTGTCTTTTTAATCAAGTTTCTAGCTAACGTATGTTTCCTTTTGTATAGATATGAAACATACAACGAAAGACTATTTGTTGTATCCTTTGGATTTAATTCCTGAGGATGAAGGTATTTGTAGGTATTTAAAACATTAGAAATTTTTGTTGGATTGATTGTATCCAAAAATGTTTCAAAAATTGATTTCCCATAACCAGAAAAAGCTTCATCTACTCCATGGCCATCAATTGATACACGAACGCCATTTTTGTTAATAGCATTGTAAATTAATGACATCGGCACTGGACTTGTAGCGTCTATCTCCTCGAAATAATATAAGTATTCACCCAATTTATCAATTCCTTCAACTGGATCAATATTTAAAAAAGTACCATTGATATTGACATGATTTACAACGCTTTGTGCATATTTTGTTTCATCTAAAAACGAATCAGGGAAAGAAGCAACAAAGGCATGTTGCCAATCTTTGTTCACTTTCAGGTCATGAGTTGTTGCACCAACATGTGCCATGGTGCACAAAACAGCACTACTATCTAGACCTCCGCTAAGAGCAGTACCAATGGGAACATCAGAACGCATTCTGAGTTTGCATGCGTCAATAAATAAATCCTTAAACTCATCGACCTGTTCTTCGTATGTTTCTGGTACACCATGAATAGAATCAAGTATGTCCCAATATTTTGAAATTTTTAATGACTTATTTGAGATATTATAAACTCCGTAATGTGCTGAAGGAAAACGTTGTATTTCCTCTATTAAACATTTTGTAGTGGTTTCATAAGCGAAATGGTTAGCTACCATCCAACTAAAATTTTCATCAGGTTTAACTTCTTTCAAAAAAGGAGCAATTGCTTTCATCTCTGAACCAAAAATAAAGGTTGACGTACTTTGATAATAAAACAGTGGTTTTTTTCCAAATCTATCTCTTGAAAAAAAGACCTCATTGGCATGTTTATCAAAAATAGCAAGTGACCACATGCCGTTAAACTTAGTCAAACAATCAGATCCCCATTGGATATAACTGTTTAACAAAACTTCCGAATCAGACTCCGTTTTAAACTGGTATCCCAAAGCAATTAGCTCTTTTTGAATTTCAAGGTAATTGTAAATTTCACCATTAAAAGTCAATACATAATTTCCCATCTCTAAAGGCTGCTTCCCACCATCTGTCAAATCAATAATTGCTAATCTGCGATGCCCGAATGTTACCTCTTTTTGATCAGACCAAATTCCTTCACCATCAGGACCACGATGTTCTAATCTCGTTAAAGCTTCATTAAAAAGTGGAAGATTTAATTCTCCTCCTATTTGGCCTAAGATGCCACACATAAAATATTAGTTAGATTGATGCTCTTAATTTTTCAGCTTTTTCATTTGATGATCATGTTTGGAAATGCATTTTTCAATGGTTTCCAAATTATTCTTTGTCCATTCTATCGTTGTTCTTAAACTCCCTTTATAATCAACATTAGCTTCAAAGCCAAGTTCATTTTTGGATTTATCGGTTGATCCAAATCTTTTCCCTGAAGTATCCCATGTTCTCTTTGGCAACAGTTCAACACCTCCATCATTACCGGTATACTCACAAATTAATTCAGCCCATTCTTTAATGGTTACTTCGTTTCCTGAGGCGATGTTGTAAACATCACCAGGAGTTCCTTTTAAAGCACATGCAATTAATCCTCTACAAATGTCATCTACAAAAATAAAATCACGTGAGGCATCGCCACCATTAAAAAGTGGGAGTTTTTCTTTCTTCAATGATTTGTAAATAAAATTAGGTGTTACGTTTCTCCATACGGTATGTTCAGTACCTCGCCATTGACCTGCCCCTAAAACTTCACCCGGACCAAAAACGTTTTGAAAGCGAGCACGCACCGTTGGTAGATTATGCTGTTTGTAGTAATAAACTGAGTAAAATTCTCCTACCACTTTTGATATGGAATAAGGGCTATCTTGAACCAATGAAATAGGAGCATCTTCAGTAGTTGCTTCCGCATCACCATACGTTTTTTTTGCAGCGGAGCAACCAGCGGCCGAATATACCAACTTTTTTAGCTTAGTTGAATTTTTCATAAAATCCATCAACTTCAGTGTGGTATATGTATTATTTTCATGATCCCTTATTGGGTCTTCAATTGAGCTTTGATTTCCATGAAAGGTGGATAGGTGAAAAATATAGTCAACATTTAAGCTAACTTTTGCTAATATTTCATCGCTAGTAATTGAGCCTTCCAAAAACCTTAGTCTTGAATCTTCAGGAAGGTTAAATTTTTCTGAAGAGAGCAGGTTATCAACAACAATTACTTGTTTAGGGTTGTGTTCGTTAAGTATCATTTTCACAAGGTTACTACCAACGAAACCGGCTCCCCCTATAACTAAAACTGTATTGTCTTTAATTTGCATATAATTTTTAATATTTTTATTTTTGGTAAATAATTTTATTGAACACAGAGAAATAGTTGTAATTATAACTATCAAATGGGTTTTTATTTTCATTGAAATCATGCACATTGGGTTGCCTAGTTTCAATAAAATTTACATTAATTACAGATAGCTTTTCTTTTAATTTTAATTTTTGAATTTCTTTAACTGAAATTTTTTCATTCTGGTTAGTTGTAAAATAAACTCTTAAAAACGGATCAAAAACTACCCATTTATCATTTTCATAAATTTCTAATAAGGCATGAGTATTATTTGTCATTCCTTTCCATTTATTAAATCTATGCAAATCAACTTTTCTAATGTTTGCTTTGCTTTCTGGTTTTATTGTTGTCAATATATCATAAACTAAATCTCGTGTTCCTTGACATTGAATTGTTGCCCCGCTATCTTGTATTAGCGATACTATTTTCAAAACCGACATTTCAGGTTTCACTTTATTGCTTGGACCTGTTTTAGACATAATATTCCAAATCTTTTGGGTTGATTTGATTGCAATTTCAAAGTCAGTTTCAAGATTTAAACTTCCAACCGAATCTTTGTAAATTAATTTGGCAATTTCTGCCTTATCGTTTATGTTCTTTGTAGAATCGGAATACATTTCTCTATCTTCAATATTTGGTTCTAACTTACCCAAACAAGTGTTTCTTTCTAAAACTAAATAACCGTTCTGAACTTCTATTCCGAATCTTTCATTTAGATAGTCATCAGATTCTTTGGCAATTTCAACCGAACCATATAAAGTCTTTACACCTCTTTCAATTTTATATAAATTCATACTATTGACAATCCTAGAACTGTCACTCCCAATTAAATTCCATTTGTAGGTCTTATTTACCAAAACGTTAGAGTCTAATCGTTTGCTTTGATTAATGGAGTTTTGAAAAACACTATTGCCATTTAGAATTATCGAATCTCTGCAACTATCGAACGCCCTGGTCACTACCAATAATGATTCTACTTCTACATTAAACTTAAAACTCATAGAATTTAGAGAGTCACCAACAATAAATTCAATATCACAGTTTGTACAGTTGTAATCGTTGGTAACTGAATTATCAATGCAAGCCTGGCTGATGAAAACAATTAAAAAAAATAATAAATTATTTTGTAAGGTGGCTGTATATTTCATTTACTCCATATTTATCGTACCATTTTAATTGATTAATAATGGTTTGTTTAAAATCTACTTTGGCTTTCCAGTTGAATGTTTTTTCGGTATGAGAAGGATCTAAAACTACCTGTGCTATATCATCATCTCCCACTGATACTATCGGGACTTCAGGGATTTCAATTTCTAAATAATTAGCTACTGTATCAAAAACATCTTTTATTGAGCTGCCAACTCCAGTTGAAACATTGTAGACTCCCGTTTCTATTTCGTTAAACAAGGCTAGCTCTAGTATTTCAATAAAATCAGTCATATCAATAAAATCCCGAACACTATCAGAGCAAAAGCAATTTTTACCTGCCTTTAAACGAGAATAAAATGTAGGGATAGGACCAATCGCCAACCTTGGTCCACATATATTTGCCAATCGAAAAGATATCACATTCAAGCCTGAATTAAGCAAATATTTTTCTCCAGCAGTTTTAGATATGCCATAACTAGTAAACGGTGCTTCAGGAGCATAAATAGGTATAGGTAACTTAGAAGGTCTGCCATAGCACAATGCCGTTTGAAAATTAATGACTTTATTAACGTTGTA
>TARA_B110000046_G_scaffold177578_1_pt1 | contig 22644 bp, 19 predicted proteins | sample TARA_B110000046 | Tara Oceans TARA_B110000046 (sample SAMEA4397157) | marine metagenome | biome: Polar Biome; feature: [DCM] deep chlorophyll maximum layer (ENVO:01000326); material: water (ENVO:00002006), including particulate matter (ENVO:01000060) such as... | depth 40 m
GGTGATATTTTAAAGGGTCAAGATGGATTGATTTTTGACCCTTTCAATCCAAATAATAAAGAAATCACACAAACCCATGTAGAGTCTATACTTGAATATTACGGTGTTCCCAGCAAAGTTCATAATTTTAATTTATATAAACGTGCATTTATTCATAGATCATATGTAAAACGTCCACAATTAGAGAACACAATTAATAATATTGAAATAGTCAATAAACCAGACAATTGTCTACCACTTAAAACCAAATCAAATGAGCGTTTGGAGTTTTTAGGAGATGGTATATTGGAATGCATTACAAAGTATTATTTATACCGGCGCTTTCCTAAAGGAAACGAGGGTTTTATGACAGAAAAAAAGATTGCCCTGGTAAAAAACGAATCGATTGGAAAAATGGCATATGACATGGGAATAAATAAATGGTATATTATGTCAAAAAACGCAGAAGAAAAGAAAACAAGGACAAACTTAAAAAAGCTGGGTTGTCTTTTTGAGGCATTTTTAGGAGCACTTTTCCTTGATTTCAATAAGATTGAAATAAACGACGATAAAGATTGGTTCAAAGATGTATTTGTTACTGGTCCCGGTTTTCAAATCGCCCAAATATTCGTAGAGAGCATCTTTGAAAAACATGTAAATTGGACCGAATTGTTGGAAAATGACGATAATTATAAAAACATACTTCAGGTTTTAATTCAAAAGGAATTTAAGACAACTCCTATTTATGTAGAGATTGGAAAACAAGATGATGATTATGGGTATCATATGGGCGTGTATCTTTGTATAGGACAACATCACCATTTATTAAAACATTCTGATTCACTACCATTTAGTAAATTTAAAAATTTCGCAAGTGTTCAAGATTATTTGAAGGATAACAAACATATATATATCTATTTCGGGTCAAGTAAACATAAGATTAAGAAAAAGGCGGAACAAGAGGCATGTAAATTAGCTATAGATGAAATAAACAAATGTAATTAAATAGTATATGGACGTTTTTAGTAATTTGGGATTATTACAAAAACCCGATCCTGGCACAGAAAAGGAAGTTATAGTAGAAGCGCCAGTAGGTAAAGAACAAGAGAAGGTCGACATAAAAATAAAGATTGTAGATAAAACGGCACAAGCGATTGACCGAACCACATTGCTTATAAATATAAATAAAGTAATGGTTTCTAATTTAAGCGATGTCAGGGTCGCCAAGTCAGAAGCCAATCCATCGGGTCCCTCCTACCCAAATGCCCATATCTCCAAGAACATCGCTGACAATTATGTAGAAAACATAACGAGGAAGGACTTATTTGACGATGTCCTATCAAACAAGCTTGTAAAGTCAGAAACTGGTATAGTCAAGTCGATAAAAAAAAGGAAAGGTAGGATAAAAATAGGTCATCAAATAAAAAGGGAACAAGTAGAAAGCGTTGAAGAGAAAGAACCAAGTCCCCAAAAGTCTAAAAAAGGGTCAATCGAGCGAACGGGATCCAAATCATTAATGAGAACACTTTCACAAGTGCCATTTTCAAAGATAAAAATAGGAGATATATTACTGTCTGATAGGTTATGGCCTGGCGATGATGGTATAACCATTAGGGCACCCGAATATTATATGAATAACCGAAAGATTTTTATAAATTTCATAGATACTCTTTTTCGAAAACATAAGGATGATTTAGAAGAAGAAAGTAAAGCATTATCGTGTGATAGAGGTCCGGGTGCATTTTCATTAATGACCCACCAGTCGATTGTAAGAGATTATATAAATTTATATTCACCATATAGGGGTTTATTAATCTACCATGGTTTAGGAGCTGGCAAGACGTGCTCGTCAATTAGTATAGCAGAGGGAATGAAGAATGATATGGAGGTTATAATTATGACACCTGCATCATTAAAACAAAACTATATCACGGAATTGAAGACTTGTGGAGATACGTTATATAGATTGAACCAGTTTTGGGAGTTTGTTTCTGTGAATACAGAAGACGATTTGGAAGAAAAGTTAAATGGTATATTGCATTTGCCGGTAGGATTTATAACAAAACAAAAAGGTGTGTGGATAATTAATATAAAAAAGGAACCCAATTACGATACACTTACCACGCCCGAAAAGATGTCTCTCAACGTTCAGTTGGATAACATGATACGGGCAAAATACAAATTTATAAGTTATAATGGAATAAGGATGAGTCATTTGAATGATTTAGTAGGAGATGATGCTAATAGAAATCCTTTTGATAATAAAGTTATAATAATAGACGAGGCTCATAATTTTGTAAGCAGAATAGTAAATAAAATGAATAAACCTGGATCGGTATCTTTCAAGCTTTATAAATATATAATGTCCGCCACCAATTGTCGGGTGGTGTTTTTAACAGGGACGCCTATAATTAATTATCCAAACGAGATAGGGATAATGTATAATATGTTGCGGGGTTATATAAAAACCTTTACATTTTATGTAAATATAAAATCGAGTGATAGGATTACGCAGGAAACTATTGGGGGTCTACTATCACAAATAGAAGAATGTGATTATATAAAATATAATACATCAGCCAAAACAATATCTGTTACACGCAACCCTTTTGGATTTGTTTCTTCAAGGACTAAGAGTGGTTATCTTGGTGTGAAAACTTTAAAAGATGCGAATGATCGGGATAATAAATGTAGTCCAAGGAAGAACAATTGTAAGCGTGGATTTTTCTGCAATTTGGACGAACAGTGTGTCCCCTTATCTGATGAGTTATTTGCACAGAGCTGTATTACAATGCTTAAAAAGCACGATATAGATGTTGTTCAACAGCGAGACAATAGTTATTATATAGAGACTAAATACAAAGCGTTGCCAGATACCTTAAAGGGTTTCAACGATATGTTTATAAATCCAAAAACGGGTTCTATGAAAAATATGGAGTTATTCCAGAAACGTGTTCTAGGTCTAACTTCTTATTTCCGCAGTGCGCAAGAACAATTAATGCCTATATTTGATTTAGAAAGTGATTTTAAAGTGTTGGAGATTCCTATGAGTGATTACCAATTTGGATTATATTCTGAAGCGCGCACTGCGGAACGAAAGGTTGAAAAACGTAATGCAACGAGAAAAAAATCTAATAAAGATGGCGATGAAGAGAGTACGTCAACATATCGTATATTCAGTAGAGCATTTTGTAATTTTGTATTTCCGAGAGAATTAAAAAGACCAATGCCCAAAGATACGGATGATCTAAAAGATGCTATAATGCAAGAAAACATAGATGAAGATGATTTAGATGGATTGGAACCAAAAGAACGTATGGAAAATGTGGATGGGAGGTATGATACAGACGACGAAGCAGAGTTGGTGGAACTTGAAAAAGAAAAAACGGATGCTACATATGCAGATAGAAAAGAAAGTGCTTTAATACATCTGGCAGAAAACGCTGGTAAATATTTAACACCAGAGGCTCTAAAAACATATAGTCCAAAATTCTTGGATATACTTAAGAAAGTTAGTGATGAAGAAAACGTAGGCAAACATTTAATATATTCACAGTTTAGAACATTGGAGGGCATTGGGATCATATCATTAATTTTAGAGAACAATGGGTTTGCACGATTCAAAATAAAAAAGAATGACCAAAATGAGTGGTCCGTTGATATAGCCGAAGAGGATGTTGGTAAACCAACGTTTGTATTATATACAGGAACCGAAAGCACCGAGGCAAAGGAAATAATTAGAAATGTGTATAATGGCGACTGGGATAAAATACCAACTAATATGCGCGACCATGTAAATACTTTGGCAGAAAACAATAATATGGGAGAGATAATCAAAGTTTTCATGATTACAAGCAGTGGTGCTGAAGGAATATCGTTGAAAAGTACTAGATTTGTTCATATCGTAGAACCTTATTGGCACCCTGTAAGAGTAGAACAAGTTATAGGACGCGCCAGGAGAATATGTAGTCACAACGAATTACCAGAGGAATATAGAGACGTAAAGGTATTTTTATACCTAATGACCTTTGTAGGAAGACAATTAATAAAGGAAGAATTGGATGGACTGGCCTCGCATGATTTATTATTAAAGGACGTCAGTAAAATAGACGGAAAAACGCCAATAACTAGTGACGAAAAATTATGGGAAGTGTCAACTAAAAAACAGGAAATTAATAGACAAATTTTGGATGCTCTAAAAAGTTCATCTATGGACTGTTCTTTACACTCAAAGTCAACAGATAATGACCCCATTATATGCTTTCCCGGCGGAGAACCCACCGTAGATGAATTTATAACTACGCCCGATTTACAAACCGGTGCGACCGACAGGATGCGGAAAATAAATAAAAAGGTAAAAAAAGTTAGATATGAATCTATAACACTTGATGGAAGAAAATATGCATTTAGACGTATAAACGAAAGTTTAATAGGAACTGATACGAAGTCTGAAGGCGTAATATATGATTTGGAAAGTTATCACGTTGCAAAGAAAAACAAAGGGTTGGCTCCGCGAGTAGTGGGATATTTACGTTACAACGAGGTGAGCAAAACGTTCGAGATAAAAGATCGTTAATTGTGCATAAGTTTTAATTGTTCTACTATATCATTTTGTTTTTTTAACATGTTTTTCTGAATATCTATTAAAGTTTTTAATAGGGTATTTGTTATTTCATTTTCTGTTTTTTTAGGTTTTAATTTATTATATAAACTTAGATTGATATCATTCGTTATGACACCATTTTCTATGGTTGTGTCGTTTTTAAATGTTACGTGTTTTTGATTTTTGCCCGAAACTCCGTTTTTTATCCATTTTTCAGCACTACCTTTACTACCTTTATATGTAACATCGTTCATTATTTTATTTAATTCATCCTCTCTCCGTTTCATAGTGCTATCCGTGTTAGTATTTGCATAGGCTTCATTTTGATTCTTATCACTAAAATCTATTTCGGTTGGTTTTTTTACTTTATTTGCGTTATTAAAGTCGTGTTGGTGTTCCTTCAAACGCTCTTCAAAGATTTCAATTCGCGGACGTGTTATATTTTGGTTATCCGCCTGAGTATTTGCGTGTGATGGATTGGGGTTTAATCGAATTATATTATTGGACCCTGTGTCCATTTTATTGGCGATTGATTGGAATTCACGTAAGAATTCTTTATTCATTGTAGTTAGGTTATTATTATGGGTAAATCTCGTTTTATTAATTCTCTCCAAATGTGAATCAAATAGATCCGTAAATCTAACATGATCGCGCTTCTTAAGTGGGTGATTATCTAACAACTGATTTAATAGTTCCTTGTTTTCAACAGAAATAATAGACATCGGTAGATAAATACATTTTATAATCTTTATGTATTTATCTGTATGAATTAAAATATTCTTTTCGCAATTGTATCATTTTTTCATCTGGAACTCGTTCGGTTTGGAACGTATCGAACCGAGTTCCATTCACAAGTTGTATAATAAAATACATAGAATACATACCACATTCAGTATTACTACGCTGGTGCGTTTTTTTATTAATTATGATTTTATAAGTATTTTTTGACTGTTTTTTGACTTCCTTACAAAATTTATGTAGTCTAGTAGGAATATTACTCCCGTAACTATCAAAAAAGTATATATGTCCCCTATTTATGTCTATATAGATGGCAACCCAGTGCGAACCCGATTGATTATGTTTATCAAGATTAAATATTAAGCCCACCTTTGTTTTCCCACGTTTTATAATGTTGGTGAGATCAAACTTACAAATATCTTCCCACACACATTCATTAAACATTCTGTGGGTGTCATAATCTATAGGCGATGGTCCCATAAATATAAATTTGCTATCAGCCTTTTCCCACTGGCTCATAACCTTTTGTATATCAACGGTTGTAAGCCATTCTTGTGGATTTTTGTTCCACTTTTCTGGGCTAATAGGGGCAAACATACCACCAAGTAGCGACTTATCAACATCATGTTTAATACATTGGTGTCTTATCCAACACGATTCGGAATCGCATGTATCTGCCATATGTTTCTGTAGTTCTTTCCATATTTTACGTGGCGAATTTGTTTTTATTTGTTCATCTTTGTGCCTAACATTCCACACATCTTTTATTTTTTTTAATGCATCCGCTGTATAACAACTGAATGGTAATTTATCTTCTTGTTGTTTGGGAGAACATTTCTCTTTTTTAAACGAAATATCCTTTTTATTTGGCATTATATATATATATATATAAATATTATTTTGTATCCTTGAATTTGTTATCTTTGAGGTTAATTTGACGTATTCGCGGGATAACAAATGACTTTTTTTTTACATTTGTTATTACAACATGGTTTGTCATTTTTGGAGCTAATACAATCTTTTTCCGCATAATTAATTCGTTGTTTGTCTCGACGATTGTTCCAGACAAGTCGTTGGTTTTAAAAGTTTTACAGGATTTTGTATTATATTTAACATAGTCCTGTTGAATGGTATCTCGGGTATCATTATATTTAAAATGTTCTATAACCATTTGCGCATATAATTTAAACATCTCGTTTATATCATCGTCGTCGCTTTTCCCCCCATTTATAAAACGATTGGTTAAAATAAGCATGCGCTTTTTATAAAATAATAAATCGTCGTTATTTAATATGGTAGAATTCGTTTCATTGCAAGTTTGCGATCGACCATTTGCCAAATATAATAAATCATAATAGTTAGCCGTTTTGTCCATTTCTAAAGTATGATTTTATAATACAATATAAATAACGTAATAACAATAATGTTAATTGCGGCGTGGTTAAATATTTCAACATTTTTTATATCGTATTTACTGTCTAATAAAATATCCAAAGTATCAATTCCAAAATTAGTGCAACATTCTTTGTGATGGTTTTGGTGTTCTATTGGATGTATTATATTATAATTTATGTTATGTACACTAGAATAAAGCAACCCCCATAAAATGATAACTGCTCTATTAAAGCGAAACACATAGTTGTTAATGTATATGGAGAAATCTACATATGTTGCAAAAAATAGTAAAACACCCCCTTCAATAATAATATTAATCAAACATTCGATTACAACGTTAGCTGGTAATTTGTTAACAAGCAAATCGTGGTGTATTTTGTCATGAAAATCAAACGTATATATGAGAATTGTTTTTATAGCTTTATCTAGCCATGGAATTGTTCTACAGTATTTAAAAATAAACAAGTTACTTTGCTCATATAATAACTGAACGTCGTATGTATGGCATATAAGATGCATATAATAACCGAATACCATCGTTATTACAAAGGTTGAAATACCCGATAATATACGACTTGGTAACATATGTATAATATTCGACTTTTCTTCAAAATATGATAACACTACAACAGATAATACAGATATTATCCAGAATATGTAATTTAAGCGAAAACTATCGATGACATATGGAATCCTGTCAAAAAGGAAATTTTTGACACAACACTGTCTTTTACATACATGCCTTTTGCTTTTTGCTTTGCTTTTGCTTTTTGCTTTTCTTTTGCTTTTTGCTTCTCTTTTTGCTTCTGCTTTGCTTGGTTTATTTATCATTGTTAAATATATTACATATAAATAAAGACAGATATATACGTAAATGTTGAGTATTAAATATATATTTATTTTTATATATTAAATATGATGCCAGCTACAGATAAAAAATCAAATAAAAAGCGAAACATTCGTACAAAGTTACGCCGTATAGTTGTAAACGCGTCCATTGATATAGCACGTTTAACCGAATTACCAGATAAAACGATTGGCAATATAATTAAATTGTTACACGGTGCTACCCCATGGTTATTGGTCTTGTCTGCATATACGTTGCCCATTTATTTTATGCCATTCGTTTTAATGAGTTTTTTTATGGCTTCTGGTTTTTTTATATTATTTGATGGCTGTTGTCTTTCATCTGTGGAATTTAAACTATGTGGAAACGATGATAATATAATAGATCCATATATAACTCTGTTTAACCAAAAACCAACACAAATAACACGTTTTAATTTCACAGTCGGTGGTATGATATTAAACTTTTCGATTCTAGTAATGATTTTATACTGGCGTTTTTATTATAAGTTACGTATCTGAACACGTGTATGATTATTAAATAATTTATAGCCTAGGTCACATGTATTGGGGTCAAAATTGTCGAACTGTTCCTCTTTAAATAACAATGTATTTGTCATAGGAACAACCTCGTTGCATTGAGTTAAGTATTTATTATTAAACATATCGCTATTGCTTGATGGGATGTATTGGGATTGAGGGCACGCCTGGATGGGGAATATAGAATTACGGAGTTTGGTTTCTATATCAACATTCGTTTGATAACCATTAAACGGAAGTGAGTTGCTAGGCGTAAACATGGTTTCAGTGTTGTATACACCTGTCTTATTACATTGGGTTTCTGATATTGGATGTTTATCAAAAACGGGCAAACGAGTAAATTTGGTTGAAACGGCGCGTGGTCCGTATTGCATTTGAACGGCGTTACTTGGAAGGTTACGCGTGTATATCCGGTCATTTAATTCTTGAGTTCTACCTTGGTGACATATAAAAACACCCTTTACAAGACCATACATTTATATTATAAAAACATTATAATATTAACCAAAATACCTAAAGCCTTAATTTGATATAACAATTATGTGCGGTATATTTGGCTTAGTCGATATAAGTGGCGTAGATCAAACACATATATGTGAAAAGTTTAATATGGGAAAACCCCGTGGTCCCGAACAAAGTGTTATGACAAATCTAACCGATAGAATCTCGTTTGGGTTTCATAGACTAGCCATTAATGGTCACAACAACCCAAACTCTAGTCAACCTTTAAAACAAAACGGGTGTATATTAATTTGCAATGGAGAAATTTATAATTGGAAGGCGTTGGAACAAATGATGAACATTGAATGCATAACAGGCTCGGATTGCGAAATAATAATTCATTTATATATGAAATATGGCGTGGAACAGACATTACAAATGTTAGACGGTGTATTCTCATTAGCATTGTATGACACCATAAAAAATAAATTATTTATAGCCCGAGATCCTTTTGGTGTTCGTCCTCTCTTTTACTGGAAGGATAAAAATGAGTCAATGGTGTTTGCCTCTGAGATTAAAATGGGTAACAACATAATAGACGCCGAACCGAAACCATTTCCACCCGGCTCATATATATATACAACGGTATTGGGTGAAAAACCGTGTAATTTTAAATTAAACAAATACCATTTGAATAATACATTTACAAATTCGGCTATAAAATATATAGAAGATACGGTAAAACCTATACGTGACAGCTTAACAGAAGCAGTTAGAAAGCGTGTCATGAATACGGACAGAGAAATAGCGTGCCTTTTATCGGGGGGTTTAGATAGTAGTATAATAACCGCTTTGGTTGTAAAGGAGTTTACAAAAAGATTTGGATCAACTGGATCAAAAATGTTACATACTTGGAGCATTGGTATGGAGGGGTCGGATGATTTACGAATGGCTAAATTGGTGGCGGACCATTTACACACAACGCATCATGAAATAAAACTAACTGAAAAAGATTTTATAGACGCTATACCAGAGGTAATTCGTATTATCGAAAGCAATGACACAACGACTATTAGGGCAAGCGTCGGGAATTATTTAATTTGCAAGCATATAAAGGAACAAAGCGGTGCAAAGGTTGTTTTCAACGGCGATGGTAGCGATGAAGTCACTGGTGGATATTTATATTTTCATTATGCGCCTGATCCAATTGACTTTGATGTAGAATGTAGAAGATTGTTAAAAGACATTAATTTATTTGACGTTTTACGTTCAGATAGAACAGTAGCTTGTCATGGGTTGGAGGCGAGGACTCCCTTTTTAGATAGGGGGTTCGTCGACACATATTTTTCTATATCTCCACTGTTACGTGATCACAATACTACCCAAACTTGTGAAAAGTTTTTATTAAGAAACGCGTTTGATGATGGTAAACTTTTACCAAGAGAGGTGTTATGGCGGCGAAAAGAGGCATTTAGCGATGGAGTCAGTAAAAAGACAAAATCTTGGTTTGAAATGATACAAGATTTTGCCGGAAATAAATATAATATGGATGGACGGGAAGCAGAGCAAAAATATTACGATGGTATATTTCACCAATATTATGGAACAAATGTTAAACAAATTACACCTTATAAATGGATGCCACGGTTTATAGACGCCTGTGATAGTAGTGCTCGCACTTTGGATATTTATAATAAACGCTAATTATATATGAAATTATACAAACAACCTATTGTTGAACAAGCGTATACCTGGTTAAAATATGCATATATTATTTTATATATTATTGGATTATTTGGTATGTGGGGCAAGTCATATAAATATCTACTAATAATTGATGAAATATTTAAAATTGTAATAGCGGGAGTGCTTATATATTTTTTTAACCCTTTAACCAAGACAGTTTGCAGTGATTTCCACAGACATGTGGCTTTTTCGGCTGGATTTGCTATAATATTACAGACTTCGGTATTGCGTTATATGAACCCCACACATCTTGTTAAAAAAATAGTTAATAATTCTTTCTAGTGCGATTATTATGATAAACGCGGTTGTTTTTTGTTTTGTTTATATTCACCAAATCGCGTATGCTCTTATTAATTATTTTATATTCTTCTTTATCTTTTTTATTGATTTGATTACGTCGTATATTATATTTATATATCCCTTCTCCCGAACTTAAATATTGTAACATTTTTTTTCTAAAATTATCCCAATTTTTCTTTTTAACTACCTTCCCGTGTGGTGAATGTAAATACTCCTCAATCATCTTGTGGAACGGTATGCCATAATCATAAGGATTGAGATGAATATATTTAATTTTTTCATGTATCATTTCGGCATGATACTGGTCGTCTAAAAAGATGAATTCGCTCTCCTTTGAGTATTTGGTTGCTCTCAGTAAATCTACGTATGTTTTATTATGAGTTGTTCGTTTGTTTGTTTTTTCTACCTTTCTATATGCCGTGATAACCTTGTCAAATAATTTATAATTTATTTTCTTTTCTAAATATTGTTTAATAAGCATAGTCCATGACCTTGGACCCATATTATTAGTATATATAACAACCTTGACATAATTATAACGTTTTTTATATTTTTTTAGGTTTTCAAGTATATCAATTAACCCATATCTTATAAATTCAGGCCATATATCAAGCAACTTAAAAATATATTTATCGGTTATCTTTTTATTAATTAAATGTTTAAGTCCGCCTAAAAATATAGATAATTCTTCAAAGTGTCCCATGGTGTCGTCCAAATCAAATACGATAACCTTATTAATACACTTAGGCATTATATATTAAACATATATGATTTTATTTATATAATGTATAAAAAAAAATGTAAAAGAAAAAAAACAATACCAAAGGCCTTAAGAGAGCAAGTTTGGATACAAAATTTTGGAGAAACATTTAAACATAGTTGTTTTATTTCATGGTGTTCTAATATAATTAATGTATTTGATTTTCATGTAGGACACGATAGACCAGAAAGCATGGGGGGCTGTCTGGCAATCCGCAACTTGAAACCTATTTGCGCTAGATGTAATCTTTCTATGAGTAATAATTATACCATTACAAAATGGAATAATTTAAATAAACGCGGCAAATTAGTAAAATATTGCTGTTTTATGTGATATTTTATACCTCCTGAGATGTAGAAGCGTCACTGGATGAATCGTCTGAATAATCTGTTATTTCTTCGTTCGGTGTAGTATTGGCACTTGGATTGGGATATACTATACGTCTTCCAAAAGTGGGTAGTAATGTAAAGAATGAATTCAATTCCTTTATTACACCCCGTCTAAACATTTTCCTCTTAAATTTGTTACATGATTCCTGGCTCATAAGAAACATCGTTAAATATAATTTCATGTGTTTTACAATATATGTTTTTTTGGAATACAAATCCGGATGAATTGTTCTATAATTAATATAACTACCCAAACTTGATAACATATTTACAATATCATATAACAGCATTTCATCTCCTGAATCTTCTATATAATTTTTTACCGCATGTTCTTTGAGTAATGTATAAGCTTCTAGTTCAAATTTTAAAATATCTAAAGATGATCTCCATAATAATTCCAATGATATGGGAATTGTATACTGTGTTTTCTTGAGTTTAAAATAACAGTTTACAAATACTGCTCTATTAAACGGTATATTCGTATATGGATTTTTGGGAAATTCTGGACAAGGGGAAAATGTTATACTTTTAGTAAGAGCCTTATTCCACAAATTACGCATATCGGCTAAGCAAAATGTATATTGTGTATCGTTCTGAATAATATCTATTTTTAAATGGTCTGGATAATCATCTAAGTTATTCAAACAAAGGTCAGTTGTAACAGACGATTTACGTATTAGTTTTTTTTTAATAATCTTAATAAAACTGTTTAATTTGTCATACGCCTTTCTAATATTAAAAAATGTATTTATTATAATTACCTTATTGGCGTTTGTAATAAATCTATTAATCATAATAAAGTTATATGCGTTAGGGAAACCCGTTTTAAAATAAGAAAGATATATTCTGGACGGACTTGAAGGTGGAATCAAGTATCGACCGATATATACAAACATATTTTTACTATCCATTAAATGATTCATACTATATATTTGGTTATATGTTTATATTATTTTTATTTAGAACCCCGGTTCGTAATCGTCATCAATGGTTCCCATTTTTTCTTCTTTAATAAGAGACGAATCTCCTGTTATTGTTATATTTTGAATGGAGCATTCGCCCGTTTCATGTTCTGGTCCCAACATTGCTTCTATATCTTTCTTCTTCTCTAATATTTTTTCTCCCAATTGAGACATCTCCACCAAGTCCAGAACCAACCGAAATGATCCCGTACCGAAATACCCCTCTTGACCACACATGACATTTGCAGACACACCCGTCATCGGGTCTAATTCGGCATGGCGTGCTGCCCTCAAGAACATTTCGGGTGTTTCTTCAAACGAAGCTTTGGCAATAGGACCAATGTCATCATTATTAATACCATGTCGAAAGACCGATACCATCGAAGCAGTGGCTGTCATTCTATCGCATAAAACCGATATGTGGTGATAATTAATATATGCCGTATCGTCGAACGCTTCTTCTACCTCGTTCATTATAGATTGCCTTGCTGCTTCGATGCCGAGTGTTCTATATATTTCCTGGATGTCGTTACTATATGTTTTCTTACTGTCAATTTCAGGAATCGTTAATATGTCGGGGAGATTTGACCCAACTGTATCCAATACCCACGTATCGTTCTTTTCATAGTTACCGTCCTTAAGACTAAGAATGTTCATATTTTTCCTGAGAATTACCTTGGGGATATCTTTAACGCCACGCAATATGATATTATGTAGAAGATTGTGTTGCAAATTTTTTAGCTTATAAATCTCATCCGATTGATCAAGTGATTTCTTTTTACGGGATGTTAGAGATTTATCCAACCTGACTCGTAACACAAGTTTATCCGCGTTATAATCACTATATACGCACGATATTTCATCCTTGTAGGAATGGGCCAACGCAAAGTTGATATCATCCATTGTTATATTTTTATCGAGCATCGATTCCTTATCTAATTCAAAGCGAATAATCCATTTTGATTTAAGATCATCTTCATCCTCTACATCACCCAAGCCTCCACAGCCATCTATTAGTTCATTGAATTTAGCATATTCTTCCATTAAAGGTTTGTCTTCCTGTATCAACGTCACAAGTTGATCGGGGTCAAAACATATACTAACCGACCTAGTTACATCATCCAAACAGGTGTATTCAAGTGAGTGTTTTAGTTCCTGTGCCCTTTCGATGTTGGTTGACTCATTCGCGTTTAGATATACCGTGGTCGAAGGCTGTTTGGGATTATCGGACAGTGATAAGATTTCTTCAATCCTTGGCACACCACGTGATACGTTGGATTTACTTGCTACACCCGCAAAATGAAACGTATTCAAAGTTAATTGTGTAGTTGGTTCCCCGATGCTCTGCCCTGCAATCATACCGACCATATCACCGGGATTACACAATGCATTCATATATACGGCGTTTATCTTGGCGCATAACATTTCCAATCCCTTCCGGTTAAATCTATGAATTGTCAATAGCTGTTTGGGTGAAAGGAAGAATTCATATGCGGCTTTAAATAATGCGGTTGGGGCGCCAAAATGCAAATTATCAAGCGTTTTATAATTATAATCAAGTAATCTATATGTTTCGAGGGGGGTGATATTTACGAGTGAATTTTGTTGATAGTTAAGCTGGTTTGAAATGTTTGAGATTATTCGTTTGAAGTGAACCGGGATATTAATAGTGGTGTTATGAGAATGTTTAAATACGTGTATTGCCAACTGTTCGCGTAAAACAATAAAGTTGTCGACCATTTCCCTAGTTTTTTCGACAAGCTCGGGTGTTTGGGTTTGAACCCTTTTATAAGCGGGTTTCGTATAACTAATATTTGTAACAGCACCTTCTTCTGGTATTTGGAAATGGCTGTATATTTCTTCGAGTGACATAGATGTTAGTGGTAATTGCATACTTTCGACTTTCATCGGGTCAATATTGTCATCGCCGTATTTAAATTGGATAATCTTATTTTTACCATTTCTAACAGTTCCATCATATTTATATCCAAGATCTTCAAGCGCCTTAATTAACCTTCGCTGAATATAACCCGTTTGGCTTGTTTTTACAGCGGTATCTATAAGACCCGTGCGTCCCCCCATCGCATGAAAGAATAGTTCTTCTGGTGTTAATCCTTGGATAAAGGAACTCTCTACAAAACCACGGGCTTCCGGAGAATCATCATATTTGTTAAAGTGTGGCAACGTTCGATCTTCGTAGCCATATGGAATACGTTTCCCGTCTACGTTTTGCTGACCAAGACACGAAATCATCTGCGCAATATTTAAATTTTTACCCTTTGATCCAGATGAAACCATAATAACAAAACGATTATCTTTTTCTAAACTGGTTCTCCCAATTTTACCTGCAGCACTTACCGCACCATCAAGGAGGTCATTAACTTGTGTTTCGAATTCGATTTCATTTGTTTTCCCTGTTTTATTCTCAAAGGTTCCAATATGTGTTTCATTGATTAAACCAGACACTGCATTTTTCTTAACAAGAATCGTGTCAGCGATCTTATCATTCGTTGTTTTATTTGCAATAAGATCGCTTATTCCAACGCTATACGAGCTAATCTTCATATACTCGGTCACAATTGATTGTAAATTATCAATAAAATTAGCAGAACTTTTAAAACCAAAGTCATTGAATATAGACTGTATTAAGCCCTTTGATCCCGAACCCAGAGCGGCTTTATCCAGTTGCCCCCCCATATATTTCCCAGCAACTATATCAATCATACTATTATCATCATCTTGGTCATTTTTAAAACGGGCACTCATTGGTGGCAATATCTGTGATATAAGTTCAAAAGAACTAATTTGCTTTTTATTAAACATATTAATATTCACATCTTTTACCCCCATTAGAAGATTCATGGCGTGTCTTATATCAAAATTTATATTTTTCCTTGTCAGTCTAAAACTACCCAAAAGCGAATCTTGGAAAATACCGACAATTGCTTTGTTGTCGGCGGGACTAACAATTTGCCTAGGAACGGCCGCCAATAGTTTTAATTCCGCAGCGCTTTCATCATCTTGGGGACCGTGTAGATTCATTTCATCTCCGTCAAAGTCGGCATTATATGGCTTCGTTACACTCAGATTTAATCTAAACGTTGAACCCTTGTGCAGGACACGCACTGTATGACACATCATCGACATTCGATGTAGGGTAGGTTGTCTGTTAAACAATACAGGATCGCCATCCATTAGATGTCTATGAACGGTGTCGCCGTCCATCAATTCAATCGATTCCCTATCTGTATATCTAAGGGAAATATTATCCCCGTTTTTTCGTTCCAATATCTTTGCACCCGGGTGATTTTCAGGACCGTTTCGTATTAATTTAGTCAAATATAACCTGTTCCTCTTATTTACTTTTACTGGAAATGTAATATTTTTTGCGATTTGCATAGGTGTTCCCAATTCGCCGATTGTAATATTAGGGTCGGGTGTAATAACAGACCGAGCCGAAAAGTCAACTCTTTTTCCCATTAAATTACCCCTAACTCTTCCAGTTTTTCCCACAAGACGCTCTTTTACAGAGCGTAATGCACGCCCCGATCGTTGGGCGACCGATGCGACTCCCGGAATTTTGTTATCTACCATAGTTGCAGTATAATATTGTAATACCGTGTGCCAGTCATCAATAACTTTAGTGGTAGCATTTTGCTTAATTTTATCATCTAGTGTTTTATTGGCTTTTATGATATTTACAATAATATGCGATATATCGTCTTCACTTCGCTGTTGGGCATCATGTTTTACAGACGGTCTAATCGCTGGTGGCGGAATAGCCAACACTTGACAAACCATCCAATCTGGTCTCGAAAAACTAGGACTAAACCCCATAAACGTAACATCCTCATCCGATATACGCTTAAATAATCGAATAACGATCTCTGGTGTAAGTTTCATTGTTAGTTTATCTTTAACGATTCCTTCACTATCTTCAATCTTATCCACGTTCAACCATTCCGCAATAATAGTCGCTAACCCCTCTTTGAATATTTTTTTAGGGTGTTTGCAACCACAACCGCCTTCAGTGTCTTCACCACAACGCGTTATTTTGCTGGCAATAGGAAATATTTTATTCCATCTTTCCCTCGAATCCATCTTTATAAAATGTGCGTACTTCTCCTTCGATATTAATAATTTGCTACATTTGATGCATATGCATCTTAATATTTTCAAAATAGTTGTTAAATATTGTATATAAAAGACTGGTCGTGCAAGTTCTAGGTGTCCAAAATAACCAGGAGTCGTCATATAATCATGACCATCTGTAGGACATATTAATCCTGACTCAAGAATGCCCATTCTAGGATCAAATATTCCACCAATTACCGGTTTATTACTAACATATGTATCCCTTGAAGTTATATTTGATACAGAAGCTTTTCTTATTTCATCTGGCGAAAGTATACTAAATTGTATTCCAATAACTCGCGATGGATTTAATGTGTGTGTCATCTTTATATTAGGTGTATAATATTTAGATCCTTTGCAATCAATTTATTTATTTATAAAAATTGATTGCAATATATATATAAAAAAACCATACTATTTATAACAATGTCGCAAATGGCTGATACAAATCACAAAACTCCTAAAGAGTCAAAATCAAAGCAAAAAAAGAAAAATGTATCATCTGACGATGACAGTGATAGTGAATGGGTCCCCGATCTAGAACACGATGATGCCAAACAACTAGAAATACAAACGTTAATGCAACAAATGTTTCCATCCGCGTGGGGCAAAACCAGACTTAATGCACTTACGCAAATACATAATAGAAAATGTAAACAATCTGCAATCAATAAATTAAAAAATATATGTTATACCAAAGATACTTCATCTGAGGAACGAAGTTATGATACCGGAGAAGACGAAGATGAAGACTGGGAAGAAGGCGATGAAGAAGGCGATGAAGAATGTGAAGAAGGCGATGAAGAATGTGAAGAAGAAGGCGACGAAGAAAGCATTGATGAAAGCGATGATGAAAAGGAAGATGGTATATTGGGAAAAAACGTGAAATTTAATATCGTTTTAACAGTCGACGATGATGGAAATTTGTATAATGATGAAGAAGAAGATGAAGATGAATACGATTCAGAATCGGAATCCGGGTGTTATCCAATGTTTAAAATTGGAGATATAGTTGATGCAAAGGAATCGCATTGGGATGACTCATATCGTGGAGAAATAACTAATGTGTTGGACGACGATAAATACAATATTAAATTACACGATACAACACTTGAAGAACAGACTTGGGATGATTTGAGTGCCAAAAATCTCAAACTGGTTAGGCGGAAGGATGCTGAAAAGGGTTACGTTGAAGCCTTAGAAGAGCTTACCCAATTAGTTAAGTTAAAGAAGACAAAGGGTAGTAAAGGAATGTTGGACAGATTGGAAGAATTGTCTATGGCCGCCGAGGAAAAAGATAAAGAAACAGAGAAGGCAAATGAAAATAAAAAAAGAAAAAAAAATTTAGGCAAATTTAAAAAGTTACTTAGAAATAAGGTGGAATCAAATGATTCTAAATTCTTTAAAGGGTTAACGTTTGAATCCCAAGACAAACTAATACTCGAACTTAAAGAAATTAATAGACATAATAATATAGACAAACCTTATAGGATTAGTTTATTGGATGCAGATATACCGTTGCAGTATAAGGCGGAAGCAATGAAGAAAATTAATATTTTGGATAAAATGGATCCCGGGTCAGGTGAATATTATAAAATCAAGCAATGGGTAGACGGGTTTATGGGTATTCCGTTCGGTAGTTATAATAGCATACCAGTTTCACTAAGCGATGGTAAGGAAATGTGTGGCGATTTCATGGAAAACGCTATGAATAAATTAAATAGTGTTGTTTATGGGTTGACCGAAGCAAAAATGCAGATATTGCAATATTTAGGACAACTTATTGCGAACCCTGATAGCGTTGGTTCGGCTATTGGGATAGGCGGGCCCCCGGGTACAGGAAAAACATCTATGTTGCGAGCACTAAGTGAGATATTAGAACGTCCCTTTACCCTAATCGCAGCGGGTGGAGCATCAGATGGTTCTGTATTCGAGGGGCATTCTTATACATATGAGGGGAGCAAAGCTGGCAAAATCGTCGAAAGTTTAATTCAGTTGAAAACCATGAGTCCAATTTTTGGGATTGATGAGTTAGATAAATTATCCAACACACCAAGGGGTGAAGAAGTTAGTGGTATTTTCACACACGCTATCGATACAACATTTAATGATAAGTTTGAAGATAAATATTATTCGTCAATTAAAATAGATTTAAGTAGGGCTCTTTGGGTATTTACATATAACGATGAAAGTAAAATCAATCCAATTTTGGCCGATAGAATGTATAAAATTAATACGGGTGGATATAGCACCAAGGAGAAATTGCACATTGCATCTGATTATCTTATTCCTAAAATAGAACAAGGTATCAACTTCGCCAAAGGCGAAATTATATTCGGTGATGAGGTTTTAACTACTATTATTGAGAAATATACAGATGGCGAACAAGGTGTGCGTAATTTGAAACGATGTTTAGAAATTATTTATACAAAAATTAATTTGTTTAAATTAATGAAGACAGATAGTAAAATATTTGGCGACGAAAAGATTATAAAGGTAACAACTGGTATGGAAATAACGGTAGATTTAATTGGAAAACTTTTAAAAAGTAAAACTAAAAGTAAAACTCCTTTTGGGTTATACTTATAATTTAAAACATTCTTTGAACGTTACGCCTTACTATTAACGGCATTTTATATAAGTTTGATTGTGTGTTATTATGTGTTATTTTTCTATAACTCTGCATAGACCTTTGAGCAAGACCTTGTCGCATAAACATATTGTTGGCAATTGGTTTGTTATTTCCTTGAGATTTTATCGCGTTGCATGCTTTACAACCACCTGATGATTTGAAATTCATATAATATATTATAATATTAAAAAGATTATTATAATATTAAAAAGATTAATATAATATAATATAACGAATAACATGGATCTTGTGTTTGAAACCATAAATGATGTAAAGGACACTATTAAAAATTTAAAAAATGTTACATTTAAACAGGAAGAATTATTATATAAGCTAATCTCTCATAGTCAACAAAATTGTCCGCATGATTGGGTCAGGGATTCAATTGATAGAATGGACAATTACTCGGAATCAAATGTAATCGATTATTGTTCGATTTGCGAATTAACAGATGTTAAAACTTAATAAATGCCGCAACTCCTGTTTCCCCCTCTACTATTAATATAATCAACCTGTTCTTTTGTTATACATGCACACCCATCGGCAGAACTCACCGATGAAAATGGAGGCAAACAACACTCGGGTTTAAACTCGTTATTAGCGAAGAAAAACATCTCCCCGTTGGGAAGTGGTAGCACGGGACCCTTGTTGTTAGCTATATTTTGTGTAACGTCTTGCATTCTTCTTTCACCATAAGACCCCATAACACCCGTGCTCATATTATTTGAATATTCCGAACCCATTCCATCGAATCCTTCCTTTACCTGTTGCAATGTTATTTTGGAACACGAACATAACGCAAAACCACCTATAATCATTCCTACCAATAAACATAATACAACTACAACTGGTCTTATCTTGAATCCCAACACTTTAATTTCCATAACTATACATATTTAATATATAAAAATTTAATATTGTTCGCTTGGAAACTCTTTACTCCATATGATAGGTTCTAATGCTCCATTATAATCCAACATTTTAACCCCACCAATTGTGTATGTTTTTGTATCGGTTATTATATTATATAATTTTGTTTTATAATTTACACCAGTTCCTATTATTTGAGATAATGTGATAATTCCTAAATCCTTGGTTTTTATTTTATTGTTGGGTGTTCCAATAATAATAGTTTCATTTATATTATATTTTTTGATCGTATCAATATTCGATGAGTCTATAATTACTTTCCCCAAAACATGTTCTCCATCCTTAAGTTTATCATTGACTTTCACATCTTTAAGTGGCACATATAAACCGCCTTCCATCTCAAACAAAGTTTCACCGTCTAGACCAGAATCCAACAATTTATGTATATTCGCTTTATTAACCTGTGTTTTATTCTTTAAAATCAACTCATCCTCATAATCAATCTCATCCCAATCTAAGAAGTTAATAGTTTTTATTATTATTCTTTTGGTAGTTGTATTTAAACAGTATAAATATGGATTTGTATAATTTTCCATCTTTATACTATGTTTATGATCCTTTGTTTCGATAAAACTATTATTTTCACATTCAATCATATGTCTACCGCTTACAATTATGTCGTTTAAATTATAAATTTCTTGATTTTTATTTGCAACTTTAAATAAAGCCGTAACGCGACCACCATCAATCAAACAATCGTTTAATTTAACATCCTTTATTTTTATTTCCCCCTCCCCCTTTACATAAATTGGAGTATTTTCATCAAAACATAAACTTTCACTGCTTGTTGCGTGTATAACATCGGTCGCATTGTCAATCGATTCAACGATAAGTGGCATCCCCGTCAGAAACAACAGCAATGAAGCTTCTACTGCGCCGAATAAAAGAGAAAAGCCTAACGGTATCGAAATGGGCCAAAAACCCAGAAACATAACGTTGAATGCAACAACAATAAGAGCCACAATGATAAATATAATAAAAATTACAAATACGACCAACGCTATCTGTATCATGAATGCAAACGATCTTGCAGATATACCTACGCCTATATTGGCATATAAGTTTGTTGTCATTATAGCTTGCATTTTACTCAACGTGTCTTTGGATGTTATTAACATTTGTCTTAATGGTGTCACTACATTAAATATTTTTCCATGGGTTGTGTTAAACATTCCACCCGCTGAATTTCTTATTTTCGACATCAATTCTCTTGTATTTTGGGCGGCTTTATTCATATCGCCTATACCATCGTTCATAAGCGAACTCGTTGTCCTAAGTGCTCTTGTTTCTACTTCTGTAACATCTTCCAAAATGCCATGCAAACACTGTGTAAAATTATCCGCCGTATACTCTATTTTGGATGTCCCTTGAGGCGCGTTAATATATCCAGCAAAGGGAATTATTAATGGATTACACTTAATTTCATGCCATCGTTTTTTTAATGTCTTTACATAACCAGCTATAGAATGTTTTAAAGTTAATGTTAGAAATGCTATTATTATTATTATTGTTAAAATCACAGATCCACCGTATTTTGAAAGATATGTAACATCACTCATATATATAATTGATATTATACAGATATATAAAATACTTATTTTATAACTTTTGCAACTTCCATTAAAGTATTAATAGTTCCAACCAATGGTCCTTTAATAACACTTTCTCCCACTAACCCTTGTCCTTGAATTAGATATAACATCGTAGCCATAACGGCTAAAAGTCTCATAAGAAGATCCTTAAACCCATTCATAAATTGGTGGAATGCTGAAATAATATTTCCAAATATGTTAAATATGCTGAAAAAATTCCCAGCAATAGCGGGACGCATTGATCCTTGTAATTTTCTAACACTTTGCATTTGATCGTGCAAATGACCCATGCTCGAAGATAATGCGTGGTGTCCGGCTGTTAATGGAGCTAAAAATATACCCATACTGTCTTTTTGCATTTCTCCTACACATACTTCAAAATTCTTATCTGTATCGTGTCCAAAATACCCAGCAAAGGGCATTATAAGCGGATTACATCTATACGATATCCAATTGTCTTCTATATGTTTCATCCCATTTGTTAGATATGTTACTAAAGTACAAATCATAAATGTAAAAATTATAAATATTGATAAAAATATATCCCTAAAATCCATGTTAAAATATAATGCGATTTTAATATATTTTTGTTATCTTCGCGATTTACGTCTTCTATGTTTTGCTGATTTCTTTCTATGTTTTGCTGATTTCTTTCTA
>TARA_B110000046_G_scaffold95045_1_pt1 | contig 22428 bp, 15 predicted proteins | sample TARA_B110000046 | Tara Oceans TARA_B110000046 (sample SAMEA4397157) | marine metagenome | biome: Polar Biome; feature: [DCM] deep chlorophyll maximum layer (ENVO:01000326); material: water (ENVO:00002006), including particulate matter (ENVO:01000060) such as... | depth 40 m
TAGCTCCAGGACAAATATCCCGATCTGGGCCTGCATTTGCTGTGGGGAGCGAGTTAACTGTCACTAAAGCATTATCCGTGTCTGAGCAAGTGGTTGAAGTTCCAATGGTAACTGTTACTGTATATGTTGTATTCACCGTTGGCGAAACGGTGGGGTTTGCTACATTTGAAGTAAAGCCAGCTGGATTTGAACTCCAAGCATATATAGCTCCAATCGGCCCTGTAGGAATACCACCTATTTGAACACCTGAACCAATACACACAGATTTAGGACCTCCTGCATTTGCATTTGGAAAAGGAATCACAATTACGTCCACTTGGTCTGTATTAGCACATCCATTACCATCTGTAACTGTAACTGTATATGTTGTTGTATTTGCCGGTGAAGCTATTGGATTCTGAGCAGTGGTGCTGCTTAAGCCTGCAGCAGGAGACCAAACAACCGAATTCCCTGGGGCTGTTGTTGGTGTTCCACCAATTGGGGCCGACCCACCCGGACAAATAGATTGATCTGTTCCTGCATCTGCATTTGGAAATGTAATCGTAATTGGTTGGCTTAATATTGAATCACATCCTTGACCAGAGATTGCAGTAAGTACGACATTAAATGTTCCGGCTGCTGCGTATGTATGAGAAGGACTAGTTTGCGTTGAAGCCAAAGAACCATCACCAAAATCCCAAGAATACGTTACAGAACCTCCCACAATTGTCGTCAAGTTAGTAAAGCTAATAGACGCACCAGGACACTGATTATTTAGAAATGAAAAATTGGTTTGAGGGTCAGGAAATTTAAACGTGTAATTTAAACCATTTGAACTTGAGGTACAACCTTTAGTCGCATTCACCAACTCAACTCTGTAATTAACATCGTCGGTACATGGTGTAAATGTTTCAGTTAAACTGGTGTTTGCTGTATTTTGGTATAGATTAAACCCTGTTCCAATTGGATACTCTCTAAATACTCTGTATTGAGCTGAAGAACCCACAGGGTTAGGATTTGAAATATCGTTCCAATTCACTGAAACGTTGGTTGGGTTGGTCGTTGCTGAGACGAATATTGTTGAAATTGTATCCTTCGCAATGTTTTGCACAACCCCTTTACAACCTGATCTACTACGAACTACATAATGCATTGGTTGATTATTGGCATTTGCTCCAACATGGGTATATGTATTTGTACTGTAAGTTTTAACACTATCTAAAAGAACAAATGGACCGTTTCTATCTGTAGCAGAATAGATCATCCAAGCTGTAAACGAATTATTAATGTTTGGAGTTAAATCCCAGTCCAGAACAACATCTCCATTTGCTAAAACATTTACACAATTTACATCTGGAGATTGAATAACAGTGTCACCAACAACAGTTATTGATATTGTCGAAATGTTCAAAGAAGGAATTGGGCACTCGTCATCTGTCGCGGTAATAACGAAGGTATACGTATTTTGGCCACTAATACATCGGTCTGTAAATGAAACATGATTACAATCTGTTTGCCAACTAAATGTTGTATTTACACCTAACAATCCTTTTGCCGGCAACCGCGTTCCCAATGTAGCACAAGGCGGATTCAAACAACCAGTTGTTGAAGTAAAGTTCGTTCCAAACTGCTGACCTGTTGCCGTTAAAAAAACAGTGTCACCCAAATATGGTGGAATTGTTGTTAAATTTAAACTTGCAATATCTCTAGCCGCGAGCGAAAAAGTAACCAAATCTCCTGCTCTCACTGTATCGTTGTATCGAAATCCCCCCATTCCATTTGAAAATGGTGGGTCAATCGTTGGTTTAGTTTGATTTACTGCACAATTACCAGAAATAACAGATTGAAGCTCTCTAACAATTTCAGAAACTAATTCTCCACATTTATATGCACTTACCCTTACAGCAGAAACGTACTTCCCTGCCGTTGGAGAATTAACAGAAATCTCTCCAGTAGCCGAATTCAGTGTTTCGGGCCCAGGGAAAGGGTTATTAGAACTAAAACCAGGTTCAAAAGCAATAAAGGCTGGATTAACTCCTTCGTTGTAAGCTCCTGAAAATCCGTCCAGTGGGCTCGTCCACTCATACACTAAAGAATCTAATTCATCGTCAGTTGCGTTATGATTGTAAGTAAAAGTAGAACCCCTGCAAATTAAACTGGTCGCCTTTTCTCTAAATTGAGGTGAGTTATCGATACACTGGTTAGCTACGGAACCAGAATGTGAAAATATTTTTGCTCTCAAAGTAATGTTATGCGCATTGGGAGTGGTAGCTCCCAATAAGTTATTGTTTGCATTTCTTGCATTTTGAGTGTAGGTTACAATCCAACCTCCAGGAGGTGGAATGCCGTTCAATCGCACTGGATTCATTACCCTTACGTATTCAAAAACCACTTCCGGATCTCCAGCTACACAGGAGTAATTTTGAAAACCTGGACTTCCTGTCCTGCAACTGGGTCCTATCTCACCATCTAACCTTTGAGAAACATTTTCTGTCAAAGTAAAAGTTTGACCTATGTTTGGATAGTTTTGAATTCGCCAAGATGTGTTTGGTCCGTTATTCGAAGCACCACTGCAGTCTCTGTATGTTTTAAAAGTGAAAACATATTCTCCCTGTGCATTACAAACCCACGTAACTTCACCACCCATTATATGTGTCGCATCTACCTGATTAGAAAGCAAAAAGAGAGAAATAAAAAACCCAAAATACAGAACAATCTTTTTCATAAAAAAACTTTAAAGAATATAATGCCTAAAAATAAGCATTCTAATAGTTCAGTTAGACGAAAAAAGTAGGCAAAACGTTGCTTCGAATTTGATTAAAATAAACAGTTAACATTTCTGTATTTTTGACACCTTTCAGAAAAAACATACAATATGAATTTAGCAGGAATCATTTCAATCTCGGGTAAGCCCGGATTATCAAAAATTGTGTCTCAAACAAGAACAGGCTTAATTGTTGAGTCATTAATAGATGGAAAGAGAACCCCAGTGCACGGCGCTGAAAGAGTTAGCTCTTTGGAAGATATCAATATTTACACCTATAAAGAAGATATCTTATTGAAAGATGTCTTCCAGAAAATATTCGATGCATCTAAGGGTAAAGCCATTTTATCCCACAAATCTTCGGAAGTAGAGCTAAGTGCTTACCTTAAAGAAGTGCTTCCTAACTATGACGAGGAAAGAGTTTATAGAAGTGATATCAAAAAATTAATTCAGTGGTATAACCTGCTTCAATCTAAGGATTTGTTAAAGCAAGACGAAGATAAAGCTACAACTAAGAAAGAACCAAAAGCCGCGACCAAGGAAACTTCAAAAGCGAAGCAAAAGCCAAAAGTGCCAAAAGCGGCAAAAGCAGCAAGTTCTGCTGCAAAGGGTAAAAAAGCAGCACCTAAAGGAGCAGCAAAAGGAAGATAATAATTCAATATATGAGCATTACAGAGAAACCAATTAGAACCTTTGTAAGTAACGAATTGAGCTTTACGTGGGAAAACATAAAGCCCTATTTCGAACACTTATTGCATAGAAAAATTGAATCAAAACCGGATTTATTGCAATGGTTTAAAGACCGAAGCGAAATTAATGCTGTACTAGAAGAAGAGTTTGCATGGAGGTATATTCGAATGAATATTGACACCACCAATAAACAACTTCAAGAGTCTTTCCAATTTTTTGTTGAAAACATAAATCCAAAAATTGCTCCATTTGAGAACCAGCTTAATCAGAAATTATTTGAGTCTGATTTCAAAAAAGAGTTGACTGAAGATGGTTTTCCAATTCTGCTTAGAAGTGTTGCAAACGAAATAGAGCTTTTTAGAGAAGATAACATTCCTATCTTCACTAAGCTAGAGTCAGAATCACAAAAATATGGCGCCATTTCTGCGGAGATGGGCGTCACATATAAGGGCGAAGAATTTACATTACAAGCTGCAGCAAAGTATTTAAAAAATACAGACCGAAAAATTCGTGAGGAGGTGTACCTCTTAATTCAAAATAGACGTTTCGAAGATGTTAAAAAACTGGACGCTTTATTTGATAAATTAATTGAATTGAGACAAAAGGTCGCTAATAATGCCAACTTTGACAACTATAGAGATTATAAGTTTAAAGCGATGGGTAGGTTTGATTACACGATAGAAGACTGCCAAGCATTTCATAGCTCCATCAAGTCTAATTTAGTTCCATTGTTAGACGAAGTGACTAATAGGCGAAAAAAAACATTGGAATTAAATAAATTAAAACCTTGGGATTTAAGTGTAGACATTGATTTGAAAGAGCCATTAAAGCCTTTCGAAAATGGTCAGGAGTTGTTAGAAAAGACAATCGAATGTTTCGATAAAATCGATCCATTCTTTGGTGATTGCTTGCGCGAAATGAATCGAAAAAAACACCTTGACTTAGAATCGAAAAAAGGAAAAGCACCAGGAGGATTTAATTATCCGCTTTACGAATCAGGCTTTCCTTTTATCTACATGAATGCTGTTGGGTCTTTTAGAGATATTGTTACCATGATTCATGAAGGGGGGCACGCGGTACACTCGGTATTAAGTCACAAACTAGAATTAACTGATTTTAAAGAGTTAACGTCAGAAATTGCAGAACTAGCCTCCATGAGCATGGAGCTTATTAGCATGGATAACTGGGATGTTTTTTTCAACGATGGGGAAGATTTAAAACGAGCAAAAAGAGATCAATTAATGGATATTCTTGGCACTTTGCCTTGGGTCGCAACAGTTGATAAATTCCAACATTGGATTTACACGAACAAAAACCATTCGACATCTGAACGAAACGAATACTGGTTAAGTTTAACAGAAGAATTTAGCTCAGGTCAAGTAGATTGGACGGGGCTAGAAAAATTTAAAACTTCACAGTGGCAGTGTCAGTTGCATTTATATGAAGTGCCATTTTATTACATTGAATATGGAATGGCTCAGCTGGGTGCAATTGCCATTTGGCGTAACTATAGGAAAGACCCTAAAAAAACAATCCAGCAATACAAAAATGCTCTCTCATTAGGTTACACCAAGTCAATCGGTGAAATTTATGAAGCAGCTGGAATAAAATTCGACTTCTCGAATGAATATGTTCAAGAATTGAGCCTTTTTATTTTTGAAGAACTTCAAAAAACATTTAAAGATTAATTACAAATGAGCCATTCATCATTGCATGCTATATCGCCTATCGATGGCAGATACGCTTCCAAAGTAAGTCAACTTTCTCAATATTTTTCTGAAGCAGCTTTAATTAAATATAGAGTTCGCGTAGAAGTAGAATATTATATCTCGTTAAGCAAAGTTCTACCGCAACTTGCCAATGTTACTGGGGCTCATTATCAGGAGTTGAGAAATATTCACATCAACTTTAACGACAACGATGCTGAGCGAGTTAAAGAAATAGAAAAAACGACAAATCACGATGTAAAAGCAGTTGAGTATTTTATAAAAGAAAAACTGGCGGACACAGATTTAAAAGAACAATTAGAGTTTATTCATTTTGGATTAACCTCTCAAGACATTAATAATACCGCAATTCCACTCTCCTTAAGAGATGCAATTGAAGATGTATTCTTGCTAGAGTTAAATGAAGTGATTTCAGAACTAAATGCTTTTGCAATGGAATGGAAAGACATTCCAATGTTGGCAAGAACACATGGTCAGGCAGCCTCTCCCACTCGATTAGGAAAGGAAATTATGGTTTATGCTGATCGGCTAAAAGAACAGTATAACGGATTAATTAGCACCCCTTTTTCTGCAAAGTTTGGAGGAGCAACAGGGAACTTCAACGCACACTTCGTAGCATACCCAGATATTAATTGGGTAGAGTTTGCAAACGAATTTGTTGACGACACACTAGGCTTAACAAGAAGTCAAATTACAACCCAAGTAGAACACTATGACAACTTAGCCCGACTATTTGACGCACTTAAAAGAATCAATACTATTTTAATTGACCTAAACAGGGACGTTTGGACCTACATTTCGATGGATTATTTCAAACAAAAAATAAAAGAGGGCGAGATTGGTTCTTCCGCAATGCCACACAAAGTAAATCCAATAGATTTCGAAAACTCTGAGGGTAACCTAGGTATTGCCAATGCATTATTTGAGCATTTAGCAGCTAAACTACCCATTAGTAGATTACAAAGAGATTTGACCGATTCAACTGTACTTCGAAATCTTGGGGTGCCAATAGCACATAGCCTTTTAGCAATAAAATCTCTCCAAAAAGGGATGAGTAAGCTAATTATTAACGAGAGTAAAATCAAAGCCGATTTAGATGAGAATTGGGCTGTTGTTGCTGAAGCAATTCAAACAGTATTGAGACGCGAAAACTTTCCCAAACCATATGAAGCATTAAAGGAGTTGACTCGAAAAAATGAAAAAGTTACAGCGCAATCAATTGCTGAATTTATTGACAACTTACCTGTTTCTAAATCAATAAAAACTGAATTAAAAGCAATTACACCTTATAATTATACCGGTATAGAATTGTTCTAACTTTGCAGTTCGGACAGTCGCCTATGATTTTAAAAAAAGTAATACTTTTTGTACTTCCGCTATAGATGTTTTCACAATAAAGCGAAAGAATTGGCAATAGCAGGACAGGCAAATGGCCCTTTTGGAGTTGGCAAGAAAATATCTCAAGTACAAACAGGATTTATATTTTCAGAATTTGATTTAACGGATTTTACGTAAAAATCAAATAGCGAAAAACCCAAAACAATACGATATTCCGAATTGAGGTTTTTGAGAGAACAGAGCTCAGAGCTAGAATTGCTTATCAAATTCGCGAGAAATTTAGAACAGAAAATCGACTCCTTACACAATCCTCATCAGTCCCTTCGAGCCAATCAGAAGGTGTAATAAATGGCATTTCAAATATCAGCCTTGGTATTAGACAAAATCTTACTCATCAAAAGAATATAATGTCTGCTATAGGAATTTAGGCAACTGCTTTATTGGGGGGGATTAAACGATTACAAAACGGACGTAATCACCTATCAATTCGTGTTATTGCTGCAACATAAAATTACAGAAGACCTTGCGTTCAATACTAACTTAACAACTGTTACCGAAACAGAAAATCTTAGCTATACATTCAGCTTAAGTTACTCCATATCTCTTTCGCTAAGAATTGTAGGTGAAATATATGGTGTAGCATACTTTTATGACGTAAACCTTGATAAAAATTTAACCAACAACTTCGATTTAGGACTAGGCTATTAGGTTAGTGATAATCTACAATTAAATCTTTTCGGAGGGTTCGGCTACAACGATGCTACTTTTAAAAGTATATTCTTTTCTACCGGGCTTTCCTATTGCATAAACAAAAGAAGTTAAAGGCTCATTTTCTATATTACTCCTACCCCTCTCAGATTCACTATTAATGGTCTTTATTTTATTAAACTCACACTGTTAAACCGCCCTATAGCATGAACAACATTCCATTTACGACAGATATTAGTGCATACGTATCTGATATTCGTAATCAGTTTGCTTTTAAAAGTGACATGACGGAAATAAGAATGAAAGAGTTTTTAAAGGAAGGGATTTTCAATAATCAAATAGGGAAATGAGAAAGAAAATAAGTAAAGTCATTATCCCTAAAGTTAATTTTAGAAAATTCACTGAATTTGCATCGTTTAAGGAAACCATTGGTCCAGCGCCAGGAACATTAGTTCTGCAGGTAACAAAAACGATTCGGATGTTCAGGTGGAAATTTATTCGTACAACAAAGAAGAAATAGAGAGTATAGGTGGAAACAGTGTAGCCGAAATTTCAGGTGTAAAATCAGAAAACAGAGTAAACTGACTTAATGTTGACGGGGTGCACAACATTGAACTGATAAATGAAGTTGGCAAAGCATATAAACTTAACTCGCTGGTGTTGAAAGACGTTCTTCATGTGGACTAACGACCAAAAATGGAAGATTTTGGAGACTATATCTTCTTTACCATTAAGATGTTTCACAATAACCCAACTGGAGAGTTAGAATTTGAACACATTAGTTTCGTGCTTAATAAGGAATCTGTAATCTCTTTTAAAGAAAGGCCTACGGATGTTTTCGATTTAATTCATGATCGGTTAACAAATTCGTGCTGAAAGATTAGAGAAAAGGGAGCCGACTATCTTTTTTATCGGTTCATTGACACTATAATTGATCATTACTTTATTGTGCTAGATAAAATTGCAGAAAAGATTGACCTGCCAGAGGATGAAGTAATGGAAAACGCAACTACTAAAACATTGCAAAAACTTCAAGGTGTGCATAAAGAATTGATTTATTTAAGAAGATCCATTTATCCACTTAGGGAATGTATTAACTTAATTTTAAAAAGCGAAAGCCCCCTTTTGAATGCAGATACGGAGCGCCATTTTATGAACGTTTACGACCATACCATTTAGGTAATTGAATCGCTTGAAACGTATCGAGATTTGCAAAGCGGTATTATGGATTTGTACATGAATAGTGCAAGCAACAGAATGAATGAGATCATGAAAGTACTCACCATTATGAGTTCAATTTTTATTCCATTGACTTTTATTGCAGGAATTTACGGCATGAACTTTCAACACATGCCTGAATTGGAGTACTCTTGGGCCTACCCGGCAGTTTGGGTTTTTATGGTTGTTCTTGTTATCTTCATGTTAATATTGTTCAAGAAAAGGAAGTGACTCTAAGGATTAGAGGTTATTAACAATTTCTCAAAATAGTTAATAACTTTGTTGATAAGGATATCCATTTACTCCGAACAGCCCTTAGAAATCCTTCTAACTTTGATACCATTAGTTATCAATCTATTGTATCATTATGTTTACTACAATCTTCGGAAATAAAAAACTCAAAGAAGACAAACTTGCCAATGTTTTTGTTAATTCGATTTTACAAACCGTTGAAGAGTGCTTTTCAGATATAGTTGGTATCATAAAAGAATCGCCTGAGTTTGTCATTACACCTGAAATTGAAGCTAATCAAGATAGCAAATTTCTGCTCATTGTCGTTGCTGCTAACTTAAAGGAAATTCCGAGGCACCTAGAAGCTCATCAGGATAACAGAATTATTAATCTGATCATTACAAAACTCTCGGGTGTATTTAATGTAGAATTCGATAAACTAGAAGGTGCACTGAGAGAATACCAAAGTTACCTGAGTAGAGTAAACCACCCTTCTAACAATAACTTGTATGCAATGTCAAAGGCCGTCTTTTTTAAATACGACCTTGGGCAGTATCAAGAAGACTACTTCAAGAACATGAACTCTCCTAACCCCCTTTTTCTAAAAAGGTTGGACGAAGCCATGAAGTTATTTTTATTTAATTGGGCTGAGAAAAAAGAGAACCACCAAATTGTAGAATAACGATTCTAATCCTATTCATCTCTCAACAAATTTGAAGTATTTGCCTGAGCAGTTGGCATAATCAACAAATCATTAATGTTGACGTGGAACGGTCTTGAAGTTACAAAGTACAGAGCTTCTGCAATATCATTCGCTAACAAAGGCTGATAGCCATTGTATACATTGTCAGCTCGTTCCTTATCCCCCTCAAATCGAACTGTAGAAAACTCTGTATCAACAGCTCCAGGACAAACTGCTGAAACCTTTATTTTATGGGGTAACAGGTCCAACCGAAGTGCTTTTGTAATTCCTTCAACAGCATGTTTAGTAGAACAGTATACATTACCCTTCGCATACACTTCTTTACCTGCGATTGAACCAATGTTCACAATATGACCCGATTTACGTCCAATCATTAAAGGCATAATAGCTTTTGATACATATAGCAAGCCTTTAATATTCGTGTCAATCATCGTTTCCCAATCGTCTACATTGCCATCTTGAATATCAGAAAAGCCTTTTGCAAGTCCTGCATTATTTAATAATACATCAACGTTTCGCCATTGGTCTGCCAAACTATTAACAGCAGTTTTTACCGCATCATTATCTCTTACATCAAAATTTAAAGTAAGAACGTTAGCAGAAAACTCCCGAACTAAATTTTCTTTTAATTCTTCCAAACGTTCAAGCCTCCTGCCAGTAATAATTAGATCCCATCCGTTTTTTGCGTAAAGTTCCGCAGTAGCTTTGCCAATTCCTGCCGTTGCTCCTGTAATTAGAATTATTTTTTTCATCTTCCGTATGTTTCCGCGTATGTTCTGTATGGTAACTTTTCTAAACTCAAAATTATAAAAAACTGCGCATCTTCTATTATGTTTAATTGCAAAGTTGCTTGGTCTTTTACTATCATAAAATCATCTTGATTCATAGTTTCTCCATCAATTTCTGCGCTACCATTTACTAGATAAACGGAATGCATCTTTTCCGAATTTAAGGGAAGTGAAAACTCTCCTACATCCATAAATTTTTCCATAATCTCCACACCTAAGCTTTCCATTTGAAGGGGAGAACCTTCTCCTCTATATATTTTAGTACGAATCCCATTTTCTTCTTGTATTGGAAAAACTTCATCTGCGTAGTCATTATAACTAGCAGGTCGTTGAATACTTTCGTTCAGATTAGGATCAAACCAAACTTGAAACATATGTCCACCTGCGTTAATTTTTTCTGAATGAGATATTCCACTACCTGAACGAATAATTTGGGCTGCTCCCTTATCTAACCTCCTCCATTCTTTATGAGCAGTATCGTAGTGCTCAATTGACCCCTTTGTAACAAATGACATGATCTCAAATCCTTGATGCGGGTGCAGCTCAATGGTGCTGCCTTTTTCGGACCAAGCATGTGCCCAATAAAATAAATTTGAATACGGTTTTAACTCTCCGACCTCTCGAGGAAAACTGATGGGCTTGTTTTCAAGAATTTCTCCACCATTAAATTGCCCAGATGCTTGATGCGTCTTTTTAACTATATGTATCGACATGTATTTTGCGTTTTATGCTAAAAAAAAGGGACAGTGTCCCTTTTTTAACTCGTATTATTATTTCTTGCTTAATCCTTTAGGCCGTAAACCATTTTTACTTCATCGTAATCACCGTAGTCGAAACCATCAATTTTTGCCCCCGGGGTGATCACTACTACTTTATAGGTATGATCAGAAGCAGCACCTAACGTAGGGACACTGCCGTTCACTGTTACAGTAATTTTAAGATTCACAACTCCTGGTCCATAGCTAAATACGTAACTAAATACTCCATCGGTATATGGAACTGCAGTCCAAACGGTAGCGGCTGGAGCAGAGTTATCGTCAGTTTGAAATAACATTACAATTCCATTTGAAACTATGTTTCCTGCTATAGCCGGAACGTTAATTGAATTTACTATACCATTTACTGTCGTTGGGTTTGTCCAACTTGAAGCTGCTAAAAAATAAGTACTTGATACAACACTTGCTGCTCCATCTTGCCCATTCCGACCATCGGTCCCATCTCTACCAATAACTCCATCCTGCCCTGCGGGTCCTATTGCTCCTTCAGGTCCTACCGGGCCTGCCGGGCCTGTATCGCCGTCTTCAGGAGCACAAGCAACCAAAAACAAAACAGCGATTGATAGAGTTGAAAAAGTTTTCTTTAAAGTAAACATAGCTACTATTTTTAATTTGAACTTCAAATATAAACTTTCTTACTACGTTTTTTAATTAGTTGTAGCGCATATTTACGATAAAGTGAATAAATACGTAAATAATTAGACTTTTTGAAATTTTCAATTTCAAAAACATAAAGTAAAATAGATTAAGGGTTAACTTAGCATTCGAAAATTGAAATTCATCACAACACTTCCACACAAAACACTGTATAGCACTAGATTAATATCAAAAACACATTTATGGATCGTAGAATAAAACTAATCTGGGATTTTTTTGGGGACGATTCCAAAAAAACTGCCGAACACCATGCAATTCATCTCAACGAATTTGCAAAAATGAAAGGACTAGAAAACACAGATTCTGGGTCGGAAGAAATAACAGGGCAAGAACACTTAGCATTTATAGTAGTTGGAGAAGAACATATGATTTTGGTAAGAGATTCTCTGCGACCAAAGAGAGGACAATGGGTTGAACAATAATATGACGCAAGAAGTAGCCCTTTCTATACTAAAATCAGGAAAAAACGTTTTCTTAACCGGCTCAGCTGGAACAGGTAAAACATTCGTGTTAAATAAATATATCACGTACCTAAAAGAGCGCAAGGTTCCGGTTGCCGTGACAGCATCAACCGGCATCGCATCAACACACATTAACGGAATGACCATTCATGCGTGGGCCGGAATTGGAATAAAGGATAGCTTAACGCAAGCTCAACTTAGAACATTAAAAACAAAAAAGTACCTCGAGAAAAAATTAGAAAAGGTTGAAGTTCTAATTATAGACGAAATCTCTATGTTACACCAACGCCAATTGGCCTTAGTAGATCAAGTTTTAAAATACTTCAAGATGAATAAACTGCCATTTGGTGGCATTCAGGTAGTTTTCTGCGGTGACTTTTTTCAATTACCTCCCATTGCCAACGATAACGAAACCAGTAAAAATAAGTTCTGCTTTATGGCACCGCAATGGGTCAATTCAGCTCCTCACATTTGTTATTTAACACAACAATATCGCCAAACAAATGATGAACTAAATGAAATCCTAAATGAAATTAGGTCTGGACGTATTTCAGAAACTCGCTACTCTAAACTACAAGAATCTATAGGTCAAAAAATAAAAAGCAAAGTTGATCCCACGAAACTTTTCACCCATAATTACGACGTAGACAACATTAATGAGGCTGAACTAAAGAAGATTAAAAACAAATCTAAGTTCTTCTTAGCTGAAACCAAGGGGAATGAAAAACTATTAGAAGGATTAAAAAAATCTGTGCTAGCTGTGGAGAGCATGGAGTTGAAATTGGGTGCCAAAGTAATGTTTGTTCGGAATATTCCTGAAAAAGGAGTAGTAAATGGTAGCCTTGGAGAAATTGTAGACTTCGACGAGGAGGAAAATTACCCGCTAGTTCGTTTAACCGAAGAACGTTTGGTAATCGCAAGTCCAGAGGATTGGAAAATTCAAGATGAAACGGGAAAAGTGTTGGCGCAATTCAACCAGATTCCTTTGCGCTTAGCATGGGCCATTACAATTCACAAGAGTCAAGGTATGACTTTAGATGCAGCGGAAATAGACTTGAGTAATACCTTCGAAAAAGGCCAAGGTTATGTTGCACTTTCTCGACTTAAAAAATTAGAAAACTTAAAACTTCTCGGCATTAATCAAATGGCATTGCAAGTGGACTCTTTAGCATTTAAAGCGGATAAACGATTCCAAGAACTTTCTGCAAAAGCAGAACAGGAAAGTAAAACTGCGGAATTAGAGAAAGATGCTAATAAGTTTATTAAAAAGTGCGGTGGTACAACTAACGAAAAGGAAATTCTAAAACAAAAAGGAAAAATAAAAACCAAAAGCAAGAAGGAAAGTACTTACAACCAAACCTATGATTTAGTTAAACTTGGCAGGTCTATCTCTGAAATTGCAGAAGAACGCGGTATGGTGGAAGGGACAATTGCAAGTCACATTATTAAATTGAAAAAAGAATACCCTGAATCTAACCTCAGCGCATACAAGCCAAAAAAATCTATTGTTGACGCCGTATATATTGTCTATAAAAGCAAGCCAAAAAACGAGCCGCTAAGCACCAAAACAATCTATGACGAATTGAATGGAAAAGTTAGTTACACTGATATTAAACTTGCTCTTGCATTCATTATTTAATGAACTAAATAGCAGCAAAGCCCAATAATCGGCTGCTTTTGTTTTAATTTACTTTTCATTTATCTTATTTGGGAGCATTATTCAATAAAAATTCAGCAAAGCAAGAAACGAATGGTTTAGGAACCTTCGGAGGAGTCTTTACACCTTCTATCTTGACAATTCTAGGGGTTATTATGTACCTAAGATTTGGCTGGGTGGTTGGTCATGTTGGTTTAGTAGGCACCTTACTCATTGTAACCATGGCCACGGCCATTACTTTTCTGACCAGTTTGTCTATTGCATCAATCGCTACAGATCAAAAGGTAAAAACTGGCGGCGCATATTATATGATTAGCCGATCTCTTGGAATTGAGTCTGGCGGAGCAATAGGTATTTCACTTTATTTTGCTCAAGCTCTTTCCGTTGCCTTATATACCGTAGGGTTTGCCGAAAGTATTGTCCAAGTTTTTCCTCAATTTGATGCAAAACTATTAGGAATCATCACCACAATTTTTGTAGCTGCTATTGCTTTAGGTTCAGCCAAAGCAGCCATTAAAGCGCAATATGTGATTATGGTTGGAATTTTTATATCATTGGTATCATTATTCTTTGGCAGTGCGGTTGAAAGCACTGATATTATCAATTCAGTAGACCCTACTCCTGAATATCCGGGATTTTGGGTTGTATTTGCCGTTTTCTTTCCAGCTGTAACTGGAATTATGGCCGGTGTAAATATGTCAGGCGATCTTAAAAATCCTAAACAATCTATACCAAAAGGGACTTTTCTCGCCATTGGTGTGGGTTACCTTATTTACATGATTTTACCTGTAATATTAGCCAATAGAGCTCCTGTTGAAGCTTTAATTAACGACCCTTTAATTATGAGTAAGATGTCGTTTTGGGGGGATAGCATTCTTATTGGTGTATGGGGAGCAACACTTTCAAGTGCCATTGGCAGTATGTTAGGTGCGCCTAGAGTATTACAAGCTCTAGCGAAAGACAATATTCTTCCTCCTTTTTTAAAATGGACTGGTAAAGGAATCGGCGAAGACGACAATCCAAGATCAGGCACAGTATTCACATTAGGAGTTGTACTTATTACTGTTTGGATAGCTGATTTAAACCTCATTGCTCCCATCCTTACCATGTTTTTCTTGACAACTTACGGAGTTTTAAATGTTGCAGCTGGAACAGAACGATTCTTAGGAAGTCCCTCTTTTAGGCCCACATTTAGAGTACACTGGGTCTTTTCTTTAATTGGAGCTATTGCATGTTTAGCAGTTATGCTGCTCATCAATACAACCGCCACAATTATAGCGCTGCTATTTGTTGCCGGTATTTTTATTTGGCTTAAGAAGAGAGAGCTCAATTCCTCTTGGGGTAATATTGGGAGAGGAGTTAGAATGGCAGTTCTAAAAGCCAACATTATGCGCTTAACGGAAGATTTAGAAAGTAAAAATTGGAGACCAAATCCAATTGTTTTGGCGGGCTCTCCTACCAAAAGGTGGCACCTAATTGAGTTTGCCAATACCTTCACCAACAAGCAGGGAATATTATCTGTTGCAAGTGTTCTTTCTAAGGGCAGCATGAATACCGAGCAGATTCAGAGTATGAAACTACATATTCAAGAATTCATGCTAAAAAAAGGGGTCAATGGTTTGGTAAAGGTTATGCAAGCTAAAGATCGTTTTGAAGGAGCAGTTAATTTAGTAAATGCTTATGGCCTGGGAACACTTGTTCCTAATACCGTAATATTAGGCGAAAGCCAAAGCAAAGAATTTAGAGCCGATTTTTGCCAAATGATACAACGGTTTTACGAGCTTCAACGGAACGTTTTAATTGTGCATAAGGCGAAAGATGATAAAACTTTTGGAAACCGAAAACGAATTGATGTTTGGTGGGGTGGTTTAAAAGGAAACGGCGGATTAATGATGATTCTATCTTATTTAATGTCAAACAACATCGATTGGAGACAAGCCAAGGTGCACATTAAAATGGTAGTTGGATTTGATGGTGCTGTTCAGAAAGCACAGGACAATTTGAATGATATTTTAGAAGAGATAAGAATCCAAGCCGAATGTGACATTATTCCTTCAAACGGCAGAAGCTTTGATGAAATATTACAAGAATCTTCGCAGCATGCAGATCTAATTTTTATGGGGATGGCAACTCCAGGTGAAAACTTTGAAGAATACTACGCCACTGTTCAGAATAGAATTAAAGATTTACCAACTACTGTGTTAGCGCTCGCTGCGCAAGAAGTATCGTTTGGTAAGGTGCTGGTAAAGAATAGTTATGAGTCTGACAATTAATTATTCACCAACTTCTTTAAAACCCAACCTTTCTAATTATTTAGCACTCTCATCAAATAAATCCCGCTAGGTTCGTTATTTAAATCCAATTGTCCATTGATTATTGACGTTTCTAACAACCTTCAGTTTACATCGTAAACTTGATAGCTTTGATTGGTTTCAAAATTTTCAATTGTAAAATTTCCGGTTAGTGGATTTTAATAATTAGTTAATTCCTTTTGAATTTGAGGTTTATCATTAAGCCCTAACCGAGTTCAAGGACTAAGAAACATTCCAGCAAAACCATTTGATTTTCGTCGAGTCATAAAACAACAGTACCGCTCTCTCAATTCGAACAGAGTCTTGCTGAGCAGTTGTGGTAATTAAAATAAACAGGAAACGAATAAACCCAGTATTTTTCAATCACCGTAATTGATTTTATAACAAACCTTTACAAGGTATGAGATTTTAATATAGGCCAATTAATACGAAATAAATCATCAATTCAATTAACTATGACGATATTTTTGTCTTATATTTGGTGAAAATTACGTCACTATGCATTTTGGATTAAACCTTTCATTTTTAAGAAAAAGAAAACAACTCTCTCAAGCCGATTTAGCAAATGAATTGGAAATTAAAAGAAGCTCTTTAAGCGGCTATGAATTAGGAAATTCAGAACCAAATTTTGAGACACTTTTGCGTTTTTCAACTTTCTTTAAAATGTCTATCGACAAACTTTTAAAAGTTGACTTACAAAAAATTTCAGCCTTGTATTTAAGTCAATTGGAACAAGGAATAGACATTGATGTAACCGGGGGGAAATTGAGAGTATTGGCAACTACTGTAGATGCCAACAATGAGGAAAACATTGAACTGGTTCCAGTAAAAGCAAAAGCAGGTTATGCTACTGGTTTTGGCGATCCCGATTTCATAAAGGTTCTTCCCACTTTTCAATTGCCTTTTTTAGACCGCAACAAAAAATTTAGAACCTTCCAAATTAGCGGAGACTCAATGCCGCCCGTCTCTGACAAATCATGGGTAACAGGAGAATTCCTTCAAAACTGGAACACCATAAAGGATGGATACCCATACATTGTTGTGACAACTAACGACGGCGTCGTTTTTAAAAATTTATATAAGCAATACGATAAAAATCAAACACTTTTAATGTGTTCTACCAATCCGATTTACGAACCTTACGAAGTAAATGTAAATGAAGTACTAGAAATTTGGAAATTCGTGAATTACATTAGCGATGAGATGCCTGAACCAAACTTATCAAGAGATCAGTTAAGTAACTCAATGCTAAACATGCAGAAAGAGATTCGAGAAATTAAAAATACCCTGCGCTCCACTAACGATTAACTGGTAGGTTTTTTTGGCAGAATCACCTCAATATTTGCCAACCATTTGGTATCTTTATGCGTCTTAGAACATTAAACGTAAAACGTTATCAATATGAAATTTATTACATCGTTAAGTAAAGTTTTAATCCTTGCTTCAGGGTTATTTTTTACTCAAAATAATGTCGTTGCCCAAACCAAATCACCTACTTTGCCTTCTAGCTGCGTTGCCTCACACGAGTCTACTACAATTGTGCAACCGAATGCCACTTCCATCAAAATAATTGGAAAAGGTAACTTGAACAATCATTGGACTGAAACCATGGACGGTTATACGATTGTTAGAAATACAGCAGGAAACTATGAATATGCTAATAAGCAAAATGGAAATCTAGTTCCAAGTGGTATGCTGGCTTCTAATCTTGCCAACAGAACTTTAGCAGAGATCAGCTTCACTGCCACTTTAACAAAATCGTTAAAGCCCACATTAAGCCCATTAAAATCCTCCATTTTAAGTCAAGTCAACGCACAACTGCAAAACAAAACCTTTCCAACAACTGGAAATATAAGAGTGCTAGCGTTATTAATTGATTATCCGGATTTGCAGAACATAATCCTAAAATCTGATTTTGACAGTTTACTATATGGAGCAAATTATCGTTCTGGAGATGGTAGCTTTAAAACATTCTACGAAACTAGTTCAGGAGGTTTATTAACAGTAACAGTTGATGTAAAAGGATGGTATAGAGCAACTAACAACTTCCAATACTATGCCGCTGACAGTGGTTACGATAGAGCTGCTGACCTTGTAAGAGAAGCTGTTGATGCAGCAGAAGTCGCAGGCACGAACTACAGCTTATACGACAATGACTCGGACGGTGATGTGGATGGAATATTAACAGTTCATTCAGGACCTGGTGCAGAAATTGGTTCTCAGTCAGGCCTATATGTTTGGTCACACCGTTGGGTAATGAGCGGAGGAAATACAGGCGCTGCATTTTACGACGGAGTTTCAATTAATGATTATATGATCAACCCTGAAACACGAAGCGCCACCAACAATTCCATTTCAGGTATTGGCGTTTTCTGCCACGAATTTGGACATAATTTAGGTTTACCAGATTTATATGATACTGACAACGCCAATGGAGGCTCAGAGGGAATTGGCAACTGGTGCCTTATGGCTGGCGGAGCTTATTCAGGTAGCTCAAACAGACCTTCAGGTTTCTCAGCATGGTGCAAGGAAGATTTAAACTGGGATACTCCTCAAATTTTAACATTAGGACAAACAGGGAACTATATACTTGACCCAGCTAGCACTAATCAAGATGAATTTTACAGAATCAATACACCATTGAGCAATGAGTACTTTCTAATAGAAAACCGACAATTGGTAGGTAGAGATTCTGATTTACCAGGACATGGTCTAGCCATTTGGCACATCAACACAACCAAAACAAATTCATTTGGAAATCGGGTAAACGCCGACGAAACCCTAAAGGGTGTTGATTTAGAAGAAGCAGATGGCAATGATGATTTAGACAATGAAGTAAATAGAGGTGATCGAGGAGATTTATTTCCTGGAACTTCAAACAGAACCACATTTGATGACAACACAACTCCTAGCGCTCAAAACTATTTATTAGGAAATACGGGCTTTGAAATAAGAAACATAGTGGAAACTGTCGGTGGGCCAATTAATTTTAGTTTCGGACAAGCCCCCGGACCTCCTTGTTCTGTTTCAACAACTCTTACCATGAATAGTGGATCTTTTGATGATGGCAGTGGTTTAGGTTTAGACTATGTGAATGGCCAAACATGTGCCTGGCTAATTACACCCACTACAGGCACAGTGACGCTAAGCTTTTCGGCTTTCGACATTGAGCCAGTTAACGATACGGTAACAGTTTATGATGGAATGAACATCAATGCTCCACTTTTAGGTCGATTCAGCGGCAATTCAACCCCTGCGAACCTTACTTCTAGTTCAAATTCAATGTACGTTCAATTCAAATCAAATGCAACCATCAGCGCTCCTGGCTTTGACGCATCGTACACTGTTAATTCCTCTTCAACTCCCTGTTCAGGAAGCACGACCTTAACGGCCGCAAACGGCAATTTTACCGATGGAAGTGGCACTTCAAATTACAACAATAATCAAAATTGCTCGTGGTTAATTCAACCTGCAGGAGCTGCTAGCATTACATTTGGACTTACAAGTTTGGCAACTGAAATTGGTACAGATGTGATTACAGTTTACGATGGCCCAAGTGCAGCATCACCTGTGTTGGGGAACTTTTCTGGAACTAATAATCTTAACACTTTTACTTCCAATACAGGAAGTATTTTTGTAACCTTTATCACGAATGGAACTATCACAGACCAAGGTTTTGACGCGTTTTATACGAGTTCAAGTTCGAGCGCAGGATGCTCAGGCGCCACTACATTAACAGCAATTTCAGGCTCTTTCTCTGATGGTAGCCTAACCAACAACTACAACAATAACCAATTTTGTTCTTGGTTAATTCAACCTCCTAGTGGAACAATTATCTTGTCTTTTTCAACCTTCGCTACAGAAGCTAGTAATGACCGAGTTTTGGTTTTTGATGGGATTGATAATACAGCTCCTCAAATTGGAAATTTTAGTGGTACTTCCATCCCAGCCAACTTAACTTCCACTTCAAATGCATTGTATTTAGAATTTAGAACAAACGGAACAGTAACTGACGTAGGTTGGGATGCTTCGTACACTTCAAGCGTAACTTGCAGCGGTATTACTAATTTAACAGCAGTAAGTGGAAATATTGATGATGGAAGTGGAACCGCTAATTATCAAGATAACTTGTCTTGCTCTTGGCTAATTGAACCTGCTAGAGCTGGATCAGTTACTGCAACATTCAATACATTAGGTATTAATAGTTCTGGAGATACCCTCTATTTTTATGATGGAATGAACAATTCAGCACCGCTGATTACTAAAATTACAGGGAACACTATTCCGCCAAGTGTTACGGCTAGCAACGGTAAAATGTTCGTAGAATTCATTACAAATGGATCCGTTACTGATATTGGCTGGGATTTTAACTATACATCAGTAATCCTTCCAACTTGCTCAGGGTTAACAACGCTTACAGCAGCAACAGGAACAATTTCGGATGGCAGTGGTGCCAGTAACTATGACAATAACCTAAATTGCACATGGTTAATTCAACCAACTGGAAATCCTGTAGTTATAAATTTCAACATGACATCTATAGACATAGTAGGCTCGTTTTTCGGAACGGGTGATAGATTACTTGTTTATGATGGCACAGACAATACAGGAACTTTCTTAGGATTTTACTTTGGCACTAACTTGGGAAATACAATAAGTGCCTTTAGTGGTTCTATGTTTTTTGAATTTACATCAGACGCCGGTAATACAGGCCAAGGATGGGAAGGAACTTATAACAGCTCGTCAACATATTGTCAGCCGAATACGACGTTCACTGCAAACAATGGGAATTTTTCTGATGGCTCGCCAGACAGTCAAAACTATTTAGACAATGCCGACTGTGAATGGTTAATTCAACCGGCAACTCCTAATGTAGCCGTACTCCTTCAACTAATCCGATTTAACACTGAAGCATTGAATGATACACTTACTATTTATGATGGTGCAACGACAAGTAATCCTATCCTTGCGACTATCTCAGGAAACAACCCAACAATTCCAATACTGTTATCTTCAGGAGGCAGTATGTTGATTACTTTCAAAACAAACGGTTCTTCCACAGCAACTGGTTGGAGAGCCAATTATAACACCCAAGCAATACCTGCCTGCAATGGAACTACATCATTAACCGCAACATCTGGAATTTTTGATGACGGGTCTAATGTAAGTGCAAATTATGCCCCTAACTTAAATTGTTCTTGGTTGGTTCAGCCTGCAGGAGCAAGTTTAGTTACCTTAAATTTCAATCGATTTAACACCCAGAATAATGCTGATTTTGTATCAGCTTATGATGGACCTAACAGCAGCTCACCCTTGATAGGAAGGTATAGTGGGAATAGTATTCCTTCTGCAATTAATTCTTCAGGTAATAGCTTATTTGTAGAATTTACTTCTAACGGGGTTTTTGAAGGAACCGGTTGGGAGGCTAATTATAATTCTACAAATGTGCAGTGCTTCAGCAACCGATCTATTACCGGATTTAATGGGAATATAGAAGATGGAAGCGGAACTGGAAACTATCAAAATAATCTAAGTTGTTCTTGGGTTATTGAACCTCAGTTAGCTACTTCAGTAACTGCAACATTTAATACATTCAATGTACTTTCTCCGGGAGATACGCTGTTCATATATGATGGTAACAGCTCGGCAGCGAATCAACTTGCTGCATATACAGGTACTACTTTACCCCCTGTCGTTACATCAACTGCAGGAGAAATGTTTGTTGAATTCATAACTGATGGCGCCGTAAACGGATCTGGTTGGGACTTTGATTATACTACAACTCTAAGTGTGAGTTGCGCTGGGACAACAACTTTAACTGCGGCCTCGGCTACATTTGACGACGGTAGTGCAGTAACTGCCGATTATGATAATAATTTATCATGCGAATGGTTAATTCAACCAACTGGAAATCCATTAGCAATAAACTTCAGCCTAAACAGAATAAACTTAAGAGGTACTGGAGATAGAATTCGAGTATATGATAACGCCGGTGGAACTGGATTTCCAATCGGCAATTACTCAAGAACTAATTTAGGAGGGATAACAACATCTAATACGGGATTAATGCTAGTGAGGTTTACGACTAATGCCTCCAATACCTCAACGGGATGGGAAGGAACTTATAACAGCTCGTCAACCTATTGTCTACCGAATTCGACGTTCACTGCAAACAATGGAAATTTTACTGACGGTTCACCATTCGGTCAAAATTATTTAGACAACACCAATTGTGCATGGTTAATTCAACCAACTGCACCAAATGTGGCAGTTCGATTAAACTTTGTTGCTTTCGATACTGAAGCAACGAACGACACTGTTACAGTATACGACGGAGCGACAACAGCAGCTCCTATACTTGGAACATTTTCTGGGAATACAACACCACCTGCAATTACCTCAAGCGGAGGTGATATGCT
>TARA_B110000046_G_scaffold184838_1_pt1 | contig 22405 bp, 17 predicted proteins | sample TARA_B110000046 | Tara Oceans TARA_B110000046 (sample SAMEA4397157) | marine metagenome | biome: Polar Biome; feature: [DCM] deep chlorophyll maximum layer (ENVO:01000326); material: water (ENVO:00002006), including particulate matter (ENVO:01000060) such as... | depth 40 m
CATACGCTTATTTTCATGCCTGTAAAAAAGGGCGCAGTTTGCCCTAAAAAGCCCGCCATAGCAAAGTCATTCGCTAATCTGCCAGGTATTTTCCCGAAGTAACTCCAAGGGCCTATAGTTGGTTTTGTAACTCATCTTTTGACAATTTTCAATCCAGTAACCCAAATAGACGTAACTCATACCCAATTGCTGGGCCAAAGCAATTTGAAATAATACCGCCAACGTACCCAGGCTACGCGTCGATTCATCAGGATCAAAGTAGGTATAGACTGCCGAAATAGCATCGGGCAGTACGTCAATCACAGCGCAACCAATCAGTGTGTCATGCACCCTAAACTCTAAAAAATTAGTGCATTCCCAGGGGTGGCATAAAAACTGTTCGAACTGCTCTTGAGTCGGGGGGTACATGTCTCCCTGCTGGTGACGTTCGACAATATACCTCTCATAAATAGGGTAGTGCTCATTGATATCAATACTATCACACTGGTTAATCTGTACCTCAGCATTGCGAGTCCAGCAGCGCTTCTGGGAGCGATTGCGCCTAAAAAGATCAACGGGCAGCCGCGCGGGTACGCAGGCATCACAATTATTGCACATTGGCGTATAAAGATAGGTGCCACTGCGTCGAAAGCCCATCGTGGCCATCCGCCCATAGAGCGCAGTATCTACCTTTACCGCCGGATCGACAAACGCCGTAGTGGCTTTTTGACCCTCCAAGTAGCTGCATTCATGGGGCTCAGTGAGCAGCAGTCTAATGTGGCTAATGTCTGGGGAGATATCTCGAGTCATGCTTTGGTCATCATTAAAACTGAACTCCAAAGCCTAGTTGATTGCATCAGGTTACTCCATGTTAATGCGATGTAGCGAGTGTTTAGTTCGGCCGATCAAGTATCATCTCACTATCACACCAACCTAAATCTACGTCCCTGCACTTATACAGCAGGTCGAGAAAATCATCTCGAGCCAATAATTGCGCCCCAACCGATAGTAGGTGAGGATTAGTAATCTGGCAGTCCAGCAACGTAAACTCGGCGGCGCTCAGCCAATAACAAAGATATGCCATGGCAATCTTAGAGCCATTAGTCACGCCACTAAACATAGACTCTCCACAAAATATACCGCCCACAGCAATGCCATAGATTCCACCCACCAATTTCTCGCGGTCCCAGACCTCCACCGAATGGGCCTGACCTAGCTGGTGCAAAGCGCAGTATGCATCGATCATTTCGGGAACAATCCAGGTTCCTGTTTCATGGACTCTGGGGGCAGCGCAGGCCTCAATTACCTGTTCAAAGGCTGTATCTGTTGTAACACGGTAGTCATGTTGGCGTAGGCATTTACGCAGGCTTTTAGACATGTGAAAACGTTCAGGGCGAATCACGCACCGAACAGCTGGGCTCCACCATAGAATAGGATCGTCGTCGCTAAACCAAGGAAAAATACCCTGTCGATAAGCATCAATAATAGTGTCGGCATAGAGATTGCCTCCGACTGCGAGAAGCCCGTCGGGCTCCTCAGCAGCGGTGCAAGGATCAGGAAATTGTGGCCTATCATAATCCAGTAAATGCAGATTCATCTACTGGTCGAGGTATCTCTCCGCGTCCAGAGCGGCCATACAACCGCTGCCCGCAGAGGTTACCGCCTGACGATAAACATGGTCAGCCACATCCCCCGCCGCAAACACACCTTTAACACTTGTTTCAGTGGCATTACCAGACAGACCGCCGGCAATCGTTAGGTAACCGTCTTTCATGGCGAGCTTATCAGTGAAGATATCGGTATTGGGTTTGTGACCAATCGCGATAAATACGCCGGTAACATCAATCTGTTTTTTCTCACCAGAGTTAGTATCGAACAATTCCACGCCTGTGACACCAGCATCGTCACCCAGTACTTCGCCCAGATTATGGTTCCACTCAATGCTGATGTTACCGTTCTTCTCTTTCTCAAACAGTTTATCTTGCAACATTTTTTCAGCACGCAGCGCATCACGACGATGCACAAGCACTACTTCAGAACAGATATTAGACAGATACAAGGCCTCTTCGACCGCGGTGTTACCGCCGCCAATCACCGCCACCTTTTGATTGCGATAGAAGAAACCATCACAGGTAGCGCAAGCCGACACGCCTTTGCCCATAAAGGCTTCTTCAGACGGAAGACCCAAGTATTGCGCCGAAGCACCGGTGGCAATAATTAACGCATCGCATGTGTAGTTGCCTGAGCCGGTTAATTTAAACGGCTTCTCAGACACATCAACCTGATCAATATGATCAAAAATCGTCTTGGTTTCAAAACGCTCAGCGTGACGCTGCATCCGCTCCATTAACTCGGGGCCCTGCACACCGTCTGGGTCTCCTGGCCAGTTATCTACGTCAGTGGTGGTGGTCAGCTGGCCGCCCTGCTGAATACCTGTTATAACCACAGGGCTAAGGTTCGCGCGAGCCGCGTAGACTGCAGCAGTCCAGCCAGCAGGGCCAGAACCAAGAATAATCAGCGGATAATGTTGTAGCTCAGACATAAATAATCCCAATAAATAATAACGATTAAAGAATAGCAACCAAGACCAGGCTAGGGCGCCAATAAAACATGGACGCTATCATAATGAATACTGACAGTATCGCCAAATAGGTTTTTTATATGCGGCAGATAGTTGACCAATATAAGCACAACCGGCATGGAGTTTACGAGAGAATAGGCTACAATTAGCTAAGCCAAAAACCACAGGGACTTCCCCGTTGAGTACCGACAACATTAAAATTAAGAGAGCCAGCCAAATGGAGAGTAACGGCGATTCGCGCACCAAAAGACTGGTCGCCGAAGGAGCGCTTATTGGTTGGATCGTGCTTTGCGTTATTTTGCTGTTGGCGCTGTTAAGCTATTCATCAGCAGACCCTGGTTGGTCGCATACAGGGTCACGCGCAGAGGTCGCTAATTTGGTAGGGCCAGCAGGGGCTTGGGTCGCTGACATCTTCTATGCACTGTTTGGTGCAATGGCTTATCTGTTCCCCGTATTACTCGCGCTGCGTGCTGTACAAATATTACGCACCCACTTTTTGCGAGAAGTGGATCGCTTTGACTCCGTTACCTTTCTTTTGCGTGTTATTGGCTTTGCCCTTGTTATGATAAGCGCCACCTCATTGGCCAGCATTCAATATATCGAACTGCCCACTGACTATCCCATAGGCATAGGGGGCATACTCGGAAGCAAGATTGGCGAAGCTACATTAGCGGTATTTAGCTATACCGGCAGTACCTTAATATTGCTAGCGCTGTTCCTATTTGGGCTAACTGTCTTTGGCGATATCTCATGGATCCGTCTTATCGACCAGCTAGGCCTAGTGGCCATAAACGGTGTAGCGCGCTTTAGTGCCGCTATGGGCGCGCGTAAAATACGCAACCAAGAAAGGAAACAGGCCGCACAAGCGGTGACCCAGCGCATCGCCAAAGTAGAAACCGCGGTCAAGATCAAAGAAAAACGCGTGCCCCCAAATATACAGGCGCCCATAGCCAAGCCGTTGATCAGTCCCAGAATAGAACGTGAAAAACAGCAAACATTATTTACTGATAGTGAGTTGGTCGGTACGTTACCGCCCATTAACTTGCTGGACCCCGCAGACAAAAATGAAAACACCGGCTATTCCGCAGAGTCCCTGGAGCATCTTTCACGACTGCTTGAGGTCAAGTTGCAAGACTTTGGCATTAAAGCCGATGTGGTCGAGGTACTGCCAGGGCCGGTGGTGACTCGATTTGAAATTCAACCCGCGGCAGGGGTAAAAGTCAGTCGCATTAGTGGCCTGGCCAAAGATTTAGCTCGCTCTATGGCTGTGATTAGCGTGCGAGTGGTAGAGGTTATTCCTGGCAAGTCTGTCGTGGGCATTGAAATACCCAATGAAAAGCGAGAGATGGTCCGTCTAAGCGAAGTGCTGTCGTCTGACGCCTATGATCGTTCCAACTCGCCGCTCACTTTAGCACTGGGCAACGATATTGCCGGCATTCCCACCGTCGCCGATCTGGCGCGTATGCCGCATCTACTCGTCGCCGGTACCACAGGCTCCGGTAAGTCAGTCGGCATTAATGCCATGCTGCTAAGCCTGCTGTTCAAGGCCTCGCCAGAAGAGGTAAGACTCATTCTAATCGATCCAAAAATGTTAGAGCTGTCCGTATATGATGGCATTCCGCATCTTTTAACCCCAGTTATCACCGATATGAAAGACGCCGCAGGCAGTCTGCGCTGGTGTGTCGGCGAGATGGAGCGCCGCTACAAACTTATGGCCGCACTTGGTGTGCGAAACCTCGCAGGCTACAACCGCAAAGTTGAAGATGCTATCAAAGCTGGAAATCCCATCGTTGACCCGCTGTGGACATTCGATCCTGCCAGCGTAGGCTGGGACGAAACCCAGGAAGTCCCAGAAGCCCCCACTTTACAAACGCTACCTTATATCGTTGTCGTGATAGATGAATTTGCCGACATGATGATGATCGTCGGTAAAAAGGTCGAGCAGCTTATAGCGCGGATTGCACAAAAAGCCCGAGCCGCCGGCATTCACCTAATACTGGCCACTCAACGACCCTCTGTCGATGTTATTACCGGCCTAATCAAAGCTAATGTGCCCACTAGAATAGCGTTTCAGGTGTCATCTAAAATCGACTCCAGAACCATCCTCGACCAGGGTGGGGCTGAGCAGTTGCTCGGTCACGGCGATATGCTGTATTTACCCCCCGGGACCAGCGTGCCAGAGCGAATTCACGGTGCCTTTGTAGACGACCATGAGGTGCATAAAGTCGTGGCCGATTGGAAACGTCGCGGCTCGCCCAATTACTTGAATGAAATAACCGATGAAGCTTCCACTGCGTCAATATCAGTCCCTGGGTTCGATGGTGGTGGCGAGGAGGGAAGTAGCGACTCAGAGTCAGACCCTCTGTACGATGAGGCGGTTGCTTTTGTGCTGGAGAGTCGTAAGGCATCAATCTCATCGGTACAGCGAAAATTACGCGTTGGTTATAATCGAGCTGCACGCTTGATCGAACAGATGGAAGTAGCAGGGGTAGTCAGTCCGATGAGTAGCAATGGCAGTAGAGAAATACTGTCACCGCATGCATAAGTTGATTACCTGAAATGTCGCCCCACCTCGACATGAAGTGTCCGGACCCTCGAGATAAGCTCAATATGCGCCTGATTGAAACCACCGTAATAGCCCTCTGCCTGGCTGCAAGTCTCACCACCCACGCCGGCGGTAATCCAGAAGATATCCAGCAACTACGGGACCTATTGCAGCCCATTACCAGCCTCTCAGCCCAGTTCGAGCAACAGATAACCGATGCCAATGGCTTTGAGATGCAGGCCTCTAGCGGCCTGTTTCAAGTTGCGCAACCCAACAACCTACGCTGGATCGTGTCTAAGCCTATGCCCCAGGAGGTGCTATCAGATGGCGTTACACTCTGGCTTTATGATCCCGATCTTGAGCAAGTTATTGTGCAACCCTTTGACCATAATATTGAATCGACTCCCGCCATGTTGTTTTCTGGCGACCTAGATCACCTCGATAGTCTGTACTTTATTTCTCAGTCAACGGACGCTGTGTTTGAGCTAACGCCAGAGCAGGGGGGTAGTTTGTTTTCGTCGCTGCAGATTACCTTTGTTGGTAGTATTCCGTCTGCCATGGTCCTGACCGACAACCTTGGTCAGGTCACTCGTATTACGCTGTCTGAGGTTGACTATAACCCGACACTACCTGCCGATGTGTTCGTGTTTGAAATTCCTGATGGTATTGATGTGATCCGCAATGACTGATCTGTTTGTGCAGCAGGTGCATCAACCACTGGCGGCGCGCATGCGACCCAGTACGCTGGATGGCTTTTATGGCCAGCAGCACCTTATTGGCTTGGGTAAGCCACTGCGTGAGGCAATTGAAAACGAGGCATTACACTCTATGATTTTCTGGGGTCCTCCTGGCGTTGGCAAGACCACGCTTGCAAGGATCATTGCGGCGTCTGCAGATGCACATTTTGAAAGTATTTCGGCGGTACTTTCTGGGGTGAAGGAGATTCGCACATCGATTGCCAAGGCGGAGGAGCAGCGTGACCTGCGCGGCCGTAAAACGATTCTGTTTGTCGATGAGGTGCACCGATTTAATAAGTCCCAACAGGATGCCTTTTTACCTTTTGTTGAGGACGGTACTGTGGTGTTTATTGGCGCGACTACTGAGAACCCATCTTTTGAGTTAAACAATGCTTTACTCTCTCGCTGTCGTGTCTACGTTTTAAAGAGTTTGGATGTAGCACAAATTAAGATGATGATTCAGCAGGCCATCACCAATGTTGGGTCTGGGTTGGGTTCGGATAAATTGCAGCTAGATGAAGCGGCGCTGGATTTATTGGCTAATGCAGCAGATGGTGATGCTCGTCGTGCTCTGAATCTTTTAGAAATTGCCAATGACCTAGCAACCGATCAAGGTGATGTATCAGTTATCGATGCAGCAGTGCTGCAGCAGGTTTTAGTTGGCGACACAAGGCGCTTTGATAAGGGCGGAGAGTATTTTTATGACCAGATTTCTGCAATGCATAAGTCGGTGCGGGGTTCTTCGCCTGACGCTGCCTTGTATTGGCTGTGTCGCATGCTGGATGGCGGTTGCGATCCGCTGTATATTGCGCGCCGTTTGGCCCGCATTGCTAGTGAGGATATTGGTAATGCGGATCCTCGGGCTTTGGAATTGGCGTTAAATGCTTGGAGTGTTCAGGAGCGCCTTGGGAGCCCTGAAGGGGAATTGGCGTTGGCTCAAGCGGCAACGTACTGCGCTGTTGCCGCGAAGAGTAATGCAGTTTATAACGCCTTCAAGGCCACTATGGCTGATGTGCAGTCTTTGCCCAGTTATGAAGTGCCCATGCACCTGCGCAATGCGCCTACCAAGTTAATGCAAGAACTGGACTATGGTAAAGATTACAGGTACGCCCATCATGAACAGGGGACGTTTGCAGCTGGCGAATGCTACCTGCCGGATGAACTCGCCGACAAAGAGTATTATTTTCCGACCGATAATGGGTTGGAAAAACAAATTGGCGAGAAACTGGCTTATCTGCGTTCGCTTGATGCACACAGTAAAAAGTCCAAGAATTAAAGTTAATGAATGCGGCTGCTGTCGCCATTGGCAGAGCATGGACCTGTGTGCCCGTTATGGGGTCAGCACAGGGGTCTTTGATGTCGGTAGACAGGCGTTTCCCTATGCCACGCTGTCAGTGAATTTGCGGGGCAGCTTTTTGGTCTGTGCTGATTGCAAAGAGCGCCACGCTACCCCCTGAGATCCGCTGTGTTCTGATGGTGAGTTTTCTAAATGGGCTTACTAGTTTTTAAACATTCTCGCTTGATGCCCTTGGTCTGTGGCAAAATGATCAGCGTCTTATGGCGCTGGTAGATGCGCCAGTTACGGTTTTTTTATGCTTGGTCGCAGTAGATATTACTGTCTGGCTGACACGTTTATTTTTGATCTGATTTTAAGGAAGTTACCATGCTCGACCCGAAGCTATTACGTTCGGATCTAAATGCCGTTGCCGAAAGCCTGGCTCTTAAGCGCTACGATCTTGATACCACTGTTTTTACCGCCCTAGAAGCTCAGCGAAAAACCCTGCAGCTATCGGCTGAGGCTCTGCAGCAAGAACGCAATCGTTACGCCAAAACCATGGGTAAACTTATTGGCGAAGCCAAAGCTAAGGGTGAAGATATTGAGCCACTAAAAATCAAGGGTGAGCAGCTTAAAAATGATTCGGCTGCGGCAGATACTGCACTGGCAGCTGTGCAAGATGAGCTAGATGCGTTGTTACAAGGTATACCCAATATCCCGCATCATTCTGTGCCTGCCGGTAATAGTGAAGACGATAATGTCGAAGTGCGCCGCTGGGGCACGCCTAAGCGTTTTGATTTTGAGGTTAAAGACCACGTTGATCTGGGTGATGCCCTTAATGGGTTAGATTTTGATACGGCCTCTAAGATTACCGGTTCACGGTTTTCACAGATGCGTGGTGGGTTGGCTAGCCTGCATCGTGCCTTAACTCAGTTCATGTTGAACACCCATATTCACGAACATGGTTACGAGGAGGTCTATGTACCCTATATCGTTAATCGTGAGTCGCTTTACGGCACAGGTCAGTTGCCTAAGTTTGAAGAAGATTTATTTAAGTTGGATGATGAGCGTGAGTACTATCTGATTCCAACAGCGGAAGTACCTATTACGAATATTTACCGCAATGAAATTGTCGATAGCCTTCCTATTAAGTTTGTTTCTCATACGCCGTGCTTTAGAAGTGAAGCGGGCAGCTATGGTCGAGATACTCGCGGCATGATTCGTCAGCATCAGTTTGAGAAGGTGGAGATGGTGCAATTTGTGCACCCAGATGCGTCTTGGGACGCTCTGGAAGTGTTGGTGGGTCACGCAGAAGCTATTTTACAGAAGCTCGAACTGCCTTACCGCACGGTTATTCTGTGTGGTGGCGACTTGGGTTTCTCTGCAGCCAAGACCTACGATATTGAGGTTTGGCTGCCTTCCCAGGAGAAGTACCGCGAGATATCTTCCTGTTCTAATTTTGCTGATTTCCAGGCTCGTCGCATGAAGGCGCGCTTTAGAAATTCTGAGGGTAAGCCTGAATTACTGCATACTTTAAATGGCTCTGGTTTAGCTGTTGGGCGGACGCTGTTGGCGGTCATGGAGAATTACCAGCAAGCTGATGGGTCCATTGCGATACCTGAGGCGCTACAGCCATTGATGAACGGGCAGACGGTTATAGCCCCCTAACTGCGAACATCCGGTACTCAAAATATTTTGCGGGGCATGCCAACCACAGCGAAAAATCTTTAGGAGCTAGCACCAAACCCCATGGATTACCTACCATTATTTCATAACCTTAAAGGCCGCCGTATTGTTGTTGTCGGCGGCGGTGAAATTGCGCTGCGCAAAGTTCGCCTTGTGCAGGACGCTAGCGCTTTAATCACGATAATCGCAAAGGTCTACTGTCCAGACTTACTGGAAATGGATGCTAAGGACACTGCTGGCGGCTGCAATAGCCTAGAACTTATCACTGCTGCGTATCAACACGAACACCTCTTAGCCTATCCCGATGCAGTCATGGTCATTGCGGCGACAAACGACCGGGACCTTAACCGCTTGGTATCTGAGCATGCTCAGGCAGCCAACATGCTGTCCAATGTTGTCGATGATCCAGGCTTTTCGACGGTGATATTTCCATCCATTGTCGATCGCTCGCCCATTCAGGTAGCGATCTCTAGCGGTGGCGATGCTCCGGTCCTGGTGCGCTTGCTGCGCACACGCTTTGAAAGCCTGCTACCAGCAGGGATGGCAAAGCTCGGGTCATTGGCCGGTAGCTTCCGCGAGCGGGTTAAAGCCAAGTTCTCTAACGGTGCTGACCGTAAGGCATTTTGGGAGGAGGTGTTCTATGGGCCAATTGCCGAGCAGGCCTACGCCAATAATCTCAAAGAGGCTGAGCGTATGCTTGCCGATAAGCTCGACAGTAAAGAAGCATTTAAGACCGGTGAGGTCTATCTAGTCGGTGGTGGCCCTGGAGACCCTGACCTACTAACATTCAAGGCTCTGCGCCTGATGCAGCAGGCAGACATTGTGCTCTATGACAGGCTGGTATCTCCCGAGGTACTAAACTTGGTGCGCCGAGATGCCACTCGCATCTATGTGGGAAAAACTGCAGGCGACCATCCAGTTACTCAAGATAACATTAACCAAAAACTAGTCGACTTTGCTCTTGAGGGTAATCGTGTGGTGCGGCTTAAGGGCGGCGATCCGTTTATCTTTGGTCGCGGTGGCGAAGAGATTGAAACACTGGCTGAGCATGGTATTCCCTTTCAGGTGGTTCCCGGTATTACGGCAGCCTCTGGCTGCGCAAGCTATGCGGGTATTCCCCTAACTCACCGTGATCATGCGCAGTCAGTACGGTTTATTACGGGCCATATGCGCGGCGGCAAACGAGATTTAAACTGGCCCGAACTAGTACTGCCCAATCAAACACTGGTGTTTTATATGGGCTTAAGCGGTATGGAAGCGATCTGCCAAGGACTTATAGATCATGGTCTAGATGCCGCTACACCGGCAGCATTAATAGAGAAGGGCACCACTGACGCACAGCAGGTGTTTATCGGTGATTTGAACACGTTACCCGGTATTGTTCGCGGTGCTGGCCCTCAAGCCCCGACCTTGATTATCGTTGGTCATGTGGTAAGCCTGCAAAGTAAGCTGGCTTGGTTTAATAACCCTGACAGTAAGCTACAAGGGGAGATTAACAAACACAATGAATCTGAGTAACGGATCTGAGAATAACGTATGAGTATGAGTATGAGTATGAGTACGAGTTTTGACTACGACCTATTTGTTATAGGTGCTGGTTCTGGCGGTGTGCGGGCCGCGCGCATGGCCGCCTCTAAAGGTAAGAGGGTAGCGGTTGCAGAAGAGCGCTATTTAGGCGGCACCTGCGTGAACGTCGGCTGTGTACCCAAAAAGCTCTTTGTCTATGCGTCTCAGTTCCCTGAGGCTTTTCATGCCAGTGCAGGCTTTGGTTGGACTGTGCTCAGTAAGCCAACGTTGGATTGGGTCACTCTGCGCGACAATAAAACCGCCGAGATTGAGCGCCTTAACGGTATCTATAATAATCTCATTAATGACAGCGGTGCCGATCTTTTTGATGGGCGCGCCACTATAGTTGAACCCCATTTGGTGTTGGTAAATGGCAAAACTTACCGAGCGCGCACCATCTTGGTGGCGACCGGAAGCTGGCCCTATATCCCTAAATTTCCCGGTAGTGAGCATGCTATTAGCTCTAATGAAATGTTCTTCCTTGATAAGCTCCCTAAAACGGCGGTCGTGGTAGGTGGCGGTTATATTGCGGTGGAGTTCGCTGGCATTTTAAATGGACTTGGTGTCGACACTCATCTTGTATACCGAGGCGCTCATTTACTGAAGTCGTTTGACCGTGAAATGAGTGGCAAGATTAAACAGGGCATGATTGACAGGGGTGTGCATCTTCACCTCAACACCGAGATTAATCAGATAACTAAAAGTGATGACGATCTAACGGTTGGGTTAAATAATCAAGCAACTATGTCAGCGGGACTAGTGCTCTATGCGACTGGGCGCGTGGCGAACACCGCAGATTTAGGACTAGAAAACACTGGTGTGGTGATGGGCAATAATGGCGCAATTACTGTTGATGAACATTTTGCCACCGCAGATACGAGTGTTTACGCTTTGGGCGATGTAATTGACCGAGTTCAGTTAACACCGGTGGCCATTCAGGAAGCTATGGTGTTAGTCGATCATCTGTATGGCCAAGGCGCGACTAAAATTGACTATAACGACATTCCCACGGCCGTATTCTGTCAGCCCGAATTAGGCACTGTCGGGCTTAGTGAGGAGCAGGCTAGGGCAGAGTACAAAGATATCGACGTCTATGTGTCAGACTTTAAGCCAATGCTGCAAACCCTCGGTGGCGGTACCGATCGCATTACTATGAAATTGATTGTGGATCCGATCTCCGACAGGGTAGTAGGCTGCCATATGGTGGGTGAACATGCGGCTGAGATTATTCAGGGCATGGGTATTGCGCTTAAAGCCGGGGCAACCAAGGCCCATTTTGATGCTACAGTGGGGATCCATCCTTCGGCTGCTGAGGAGTTTGTTACCATGCGTAAAAAATCTAGATAGGCACTAATATCAATAGCTTACCCTGAAAACTTAATCAAAATTACCTGCATGGAACATTGGGTATTTAGGGTCTATAGCGATCATTGTGCTAAGAATACCTAGGCGGTCAGGGCCCAGAAATGGGTAACCTATCTGCAGTAGCTCCCTAAAACTGATTCTTGGCGCGCTCTAACAGCGAGAGGCTCAGGTACTTCAACTCACTTAACGTCTTCTCGCCATCAGTCTTATTCTGGTTGACAACCACCATAATCAACGCATGTGTTAACTCGAGGTAGGTTCTCCCTAGGCGGGCCAACTCATCAGCCTTACGGCTAATGTCCATGCGCTTAAAGATCCGTGCCATCGAGGCGATAATTAACTCATCATGAATCAGATCCAGCTCTTTTAGCTCGGGCACCCCATACATGGCCTGTACCAGCGGCAGCAGACCCAGTTGATTGGTATAAACCGCAAGCATGCTCTGTACGCTACTCTCTACAAATCGTTTGACACTGTAGGACTCGACCGGCTGGGTCTCTAGCTGCTGTAGGGCCAAATCCATCTCATGCACCCATTGCTCGACTAGGGCATGCATAATGGCGTATTTGTTAGGGAAGTAATGGTAAAGTGTCCCTACAGAAACGCCGGCGCGCTTGGCCACAAGAATAGTGGTCAGATCATCTTGACCCACCTCTTCAAGTAATTCGGCAGTAACAGTCAGTATTAGGTTCCGACGCTCGTGTGCGCGTTTTTGTACCGGTTGAGCTCTAGCCTCTGTCTCGCGTAAGCCAGTCATTAGAAGCGATCCCTCAGTGCGTAATAGAGCATACCGGCAACCATGCCGGGCCAACGCAGCAGCGTGCCACCGGGAAATTTATGGGTCGGGAGCTCGGCCATTAAGTCAAACCGCTCAAGCTTGCCTGTAATAGCCTCAGCAATTAACTTGCCAGCAAAAGTAGCGGTGGGTACACCATGGCCTGAATAGCCCTGCATATACCAAATATTGTGCTGTACTCGACCAAAGTGGGGAAGGCGATTTAACGTGATAGCAAGCGTGCCGCCCCATCCGTAGTCTATTTTAGCGTTAGCCAACTGGGGGTAGACCTGCAGCATATATTTGCGCACGAAGCCTTTAATATCCGAAGGGAACCCGCGGCGATAGTTTTCGCCACCGCCGAAAATTAGACGGTTATCACCCGACAGCTTCCAGTAGTTAATGACGAAGCGACTGTCTGCCATAGACGTATCCATAGGCGCTACTTGCGCAGCCAGTTCGTCTGAGAGAGGCTCGGTGGCCAATACAAAGTTATTGATCGGCATGATATAGCCATTTATTTTTGGTTCTAGCTTCTCGATATAGCCATTGCAGGCGAGTATCATCTCGCTGGCGGTGACCTGGCCCTGATCGGTTTTGACCACCACCGGAGTCCCCGAGTAGCTTGTCACGCGGGAGTTTTCATAGATAACCACGCCGGCGCGAGTAGCGGCTTCAGCCATCCCCAGCAGGAAGTTAAGCGGGTGCAGGTGCTTTGAGGCGCGATCTATCAGGGCGCCATGGAAGGCTTCACTATCAATCACCTCTGATAGCCGCTCTTTGGGCAAATACTCCATTTGGTCGAAGCCATAACGATCATACAAAAAGGCAACGTCTTCCTCTAGCGCCTGCTGATATTTGGCCCGATGCGCAAAATGAATATTGCCATGTTTAAGGTCACATTTGATGCGGTGCTTTTCAATAAGGTCTTTAACTGTATCTACAGCCTCGAGGCTCATATCCCACAGGGTACTCGCAACCTCGCGGCCAAATTTAGCTTCGAGGTACTGCTGATCCTGGCGCTGACCTGTACCAACATGGCCACCATTGCGCCCTGATGCTCCGAAACCAACTGTTTCAGCTTCGATCACGATGACTTTATAGCCGCGTTCTGCCAAATGAAGAGCAGAGGACAGGCCTGTATAGCCTCCGCCAACCACGCAGATATCTGCCGTCTCTTGACCCTTAAGTGATTCAAATGCCAAGGATTTGTTAGTGCTCGCGCTGTAGTAAGAGCTCACATCAATTCTCCATCATATATTCTTAGATTGACATTATGATGTTTTCGAATAATAATTCAACATTAATCGAACGATTATTCAATAAATTTCAGATAACTAATTAAAAGGTGCTGTATGCAGTCGCAGGCTGAGATAGAAAACTGGCTTAAAGAGTACCGAATTACTGAGGTCGAATGCCTGGTACCCGATATGACAGGTAATGCGCGGGGAAAATTTATTCCCGCTAAGAAATTCCTAAAAGAGGACAGCCGCTTACCCGAGGGTATTTTGGCGCAGACAGTTACCGGTGAATACTCAGACGATTATTGGGAGCTGCTGGACACTATTGACGGGGACATGCTCCTCGAACCGGATTTCAGCACGGCACGATTGGTGCCCTGGGCCAATGAAACCACCGGCCAAATTATCCACGACTGCTATGCAAAAGACGGCACTCCTCATCCGTTTAGCACCAGAACCGTGCTTAAACGAGTACTCGACCTGTATAAAAAAGAGGGATTAACACCCGTTATTGCACCGGAGATGGAGTTCTATTTGGTTGAGCGCAATCCAGATCCAGATATGTCTCTTAAGCCACCAATTGGTCGCTCTGGTCGGCCTGAAACCGCTCGCCAGTCCTATAGTATTGATGCCGCTAATGAGTTTGAACCCTTTATCGAAGATATGTACGCCTATGGTGAAGCTATGGGGCTAGATATTGACACCTTGATTCACGAATCGGGCGCAGCCCAGCTTGAAGTAAACTTTATTCACGGCGATGCTCTTGATCTTGCGGATCAGGTGTTTACCTTTAAACGTATGGTTCGTGAGGTCGCTCTTAAGCATGATATCTATGCGACATTTATGGCGAAGCCCATGGCTAGTGAACCTGGGTCCGCCAAGCATATTCATCAAAGTGTGGTCTCAAGTGTCGATGGCAGCAATATTTTTGCGACCAAAGACGGAGAGTACAGCCAGGCGTTTTACCACTATCTTGGCGGCTTACAAAAGTACACACCCTATATAATGAGTTTCCTTGCGCCCAATGTTAACTCTTATCGCCGTTTTACCCGCGAGGTCTCTGCCCCGATTAATCTGCATTGGGGTTGGGATAATCGTACTACAGGGTTGCGCGTGCCTGATGCCACGCCTAAAAACTTCCGTATTGAAAATCGGTTCCCAGGTGCCGATGTCAATCCATACCTGTCAATTGCCGCCACCTTGGCATGTGGTTATCTGGGTATGAAGAATAAGATTGAGCCTTCAGAGGCGTTTGAGGGTAATGCATACGAGGAAGAATTAGCGCTGCCAAGAACCCTGGAAGAGGCATTGCGCGGACTGCAAGAAGACCAGGATATTATCGATCTATTTGGCAAAAAGTTTATTCAGCTCTACACATCGATCAAGCTCGTCGAGTTTGAAGAGTTTAACCGGGTAATATCGTCTTGGGAGCGAGAACATCTTTTGCTAAACGTTTAGGTGTTGAGGGGTTACAGGGGGCTAAATTACCATTAGAATAGACCCTCAAACAACCCTTTCACTACTTAGAATTTCACTGCCTGTGCGTTACTTTGTTTTTCGTTTATTGTTAATCTCGCTAGCCGTATTGCTTTTATCAAGTAATAACCACGGGGCGTCCTACGTGGGGACAGAGCAATGTGCCGGCTGCCACCAGCCAGAGCTGGCGCAGTGGCAGGGCTCCCACCATGACTGGGCAATGAAGGCAGCTACCGCTGAGTCTGTACTCGGCGATTTTGATAATGCAACATTTTCACATCAGGGTACACGTTCGACATTTACGCGCGCAGACGGTCGCTACTATGTCCACACGCAAGGCGCCGATGGAAAGTACCAGACCTTTAAAATTGACTACACCTTTGGTGTTGAGCCTCTGCAGCAGTACCTTATTAAATTTGATGATGGCCGTATGCAGGCTCTGACCACGGCTTGGGATAGCCGCCCAGTTGAGCAGGGTGGTCAGCGATGGTACCAACTAATGCCCAATGATACGGGTGGGCCTGGCGAAAGCCTGCATTGGACTGGCGCCTACTACAATTGGAATACTCGCTGCGCTGAATGCCATTCCACTGGGCTCGAAAAAAATTACTCTATGCCCAAAGATACGTTTGCCACAGCATGGTCGGACGTGAATGTGGCCTGTGAGTCATGCCACGGTCCTGGTTCTGACCATACTGACTGGGCCAGGTCAGGTAATCAGGGTGATAACAATGGCTTACAATTACAATACGCTAGCCTGCCTAACTGGGTAATCGCGGAGGGCGCGAGTATCGCTAACGCCCAAGGCGATCCGCACAAAGGCGCAACCACTGAAATTGAATCCTGTGCTGCTTGCCATTCAAGGCGCAGTAAAATTAGTTCGGCGTCTATTAATAATTACCCTGAGGACAAAACGTTTCTCGATCATTACCAGCTGCAAACCCTCGACCAGGGGCTCTATCACGCCGATGGGCAGATTGAAGATGAGGTCTATGTTTATGGCTCTTTTTTACAGAGTAAGATGCATCAACGTGGCGTGACCTGTAGCAACTGCCATAATCCTCATAGTCTTGAATTAAAGGCCGAAGGCAACGCGCTCTGCGCTGGCTGCCATGCGCCCAAAACCTACGATACGCCCAAGCATCACTATCATCAACAAGCCAGTAGTTCCGGCGCACAGTGCGTTAATTGCCACATGCCAGCCACTGTTTATATGGGTGTGGATGCGCGACGTGATCACAGTATGCGAGTACCAAGACCCGATATTACGGCACAAATTGGCGCACCCAATGCCTGTAATATGTGCCATACCGACAAAGCTGCGCAATGGTCTGTGTCTGCCATTGAAGACTGGTTGGGTAAGAGCACGGCTAAACCCGAACTGGTAGCTCAAGCAATTTATTCAGCCAGATCCAATGGCCCCGATGCCAATCAACTGTTAATCGATCTAGCCAATAATGCCACTATTAATGAGTTGGCCCGGGCTACGGCATTAGGCCTGCTGGAAAATCACCCCAACATGTCGAGCTATAGCACTGTTCAGCAGCAGCTTAAAAGCGATAAGCCACTGCTGCGCGCAGCTGCTATTAATGCATTGGTATTTTTACCACTGGAGCAGCGCTGGCGGGATATTTCGCCGCTGCTCAGCGACCCGGTTAGGTCCGTTCGACTGGAAGCTGCCAAGCTATTAATAGGTATTGCGGGACTCGATCCGACCCAGCAGGCCACGTTAGACGGGCATATTGCAGACTATATTGAAGCGCTGATAATTAATGCCGATATGCCTAATGGGCAGCTTAATCTCGCCGCGGCCTATTTGGCACAAAATGCGTATCAAAAGGCAGAACAGGCCTACCAGCATGCATTAAAACTCGATCCACAATCGGTGCCAGCACGATTAAATCTGGCTGACCTCTATCGCATGCAGGGGCAGGAGACCAAGGCACTAGGGCAGTTATTGCAGGCCCAGGCTGCCAATGCCAATAATGCCACGGTACTTTTTAGTCTTGGGTTGGCGCAGGTTAGAGGCAAACAGAATGCCTCTGGGTTGATTAGTTTGGAGAAAGCTTCACACCTGGCCCCCGAAATTAGCCACTACAGCTATGTCTATGGTATCGCGCTTAATGGTCAGGGTCGCAGCCAAGAGGCTGTCCGTATAATGACTGGGGCCCTAGCCAGAGATAGCCAAAATAGAAATCTACTATTTGCATTGACCACGATTAATAGAGATTTAGGCAGGCTGGAAGATGCTAAGGGCTTTGCACAGCAACTGGTGGAAGCATTTCCACAAGACACTGCCGCATTGCAGCTGCACGATTCCTTAAAGCGTTGACTTGATTGAGGGCAGACCATGAAAATAAAACGTCTAGCGGGCGCCCTTGGCGCAGAAATTAGCGGTATTGATTTAACCGGTAAGGTAACAGCACAGGACTATCGCGCCATAAGAAACCTATTGGTTGAACACGAGGTTATCTTTTTTCGCAAGCAGAACGTATCCCCCGCGCAGCAGCAAGCGCTGGCATCATCCTTTGGCCCCCTCCAGCGCCATCCAGCCTATGCTACAGTGCCAGGGTTTCCAGAGATTACTGTTCTCGAAAGCACCGCCGATAGACCTAGTAAAATAGAATGCTGGCATAGCGATATGACGTTCCGACTGCATCCGCCGATGGGCACTGTCCTGCGGTCAACGATTATTCCTAAAGCAGGTGGTGACACCTGCTTTGCGAGTATGACTGCGGCTTATGATGGATTATCTGTTCCGATGCAGACTTTTCTAAGCGGTCTTGAGGCGGTGCATGATTTTGCGTATGGATTCAAAGAGAGCTTAGCCGAGGAGGGTGGGCGCGGGCGATTGGCTCAGGCTGTTGCTGAAAACCCTCCGGTCGTTCATCCAGTGATTCGCACCCACCCCGAAAGCGGTAAAAAAGTGGTCTTTGTAAATGCTCTATTTACCACCCATATCGTTGGGCTGCCATCAGATGAGAGCCGAGCAATACTGAAATTTTTGTATCAGCACTGTATTACGCCTGAATACACCTGCCGCCTGTCTTGGGATGTCGATTGCATTGCCATGTGGGATAACCGCAGCACACAGCATAAGCCGATTAATGATTACTTTCCGGCCCACCGCAGCCTTCAACGCATTGTGATAGACGGCGATAGACCTTATTAGAGCTTAAAGATTTAGACTATTCATCGAGACGCAATGTACCAATGCACCCCAGACCAGGTGGGTCTCAATTCAAACAGAAATCAATCATTATTTTTGCCACGAAGGGCTGGTCAACCTTTTCCTGAAAGGAGTCCATCGCCTTTTGATAGATCGCTGGCGGATAATTCTCACGACGAAAATCATACAGTTCGCGAGTGTAATCCGGGTAGAACTCGGGATGCCCCTGAAAGCTTAAAATATGATTACCCAGACTGCAGGTGGCAATAGAGCAGGTATCTGTGCTTGCTAAAACAACCGTTCCCTCGACCGGCTTGGTAATCTGGTCTTGATGGCTATAGATGAGGTTAAAAGGCCGATTGCCCAAAAGGTTTGCGGCTATCGGATCAGTTTTTTTGACTCCCAGTGACCAGCCCGCTGTTGACAGACTAGTTTCACCGCCCAGCGCATGAGCCACCATTTGATGGCCAAAACAAATCCCCAATAACTTTTTCTTACGGCTATGTAGCGCTCTAACAAAAGCACCCAACTCGACAATCCAGGGTACATCTTCATAGACGCTACTTTTGCTGCCAGTGAGGACATAGGCGTCGACCTCATCTATATCTGCCGGGTATACGCCAGTATTAACGGCATAGGTTGCAAACTGTAAATCCACCTTTTTTTCATCATTAGCGGAACTCAATAGCTGCTGAATCATGGCCGGATACTCGCCATATTTTTCGGCCAAATGTGGCACCACATCATCCGCCTGAAGTATGCCTATTTTTAGCGTCACTTTGTTGTCTATCACTTTTTTAATTCCCTGGTTAGCCTTTTCCAAATTTTAGCAAATAAGCTTCGAGATCGCGCTTTATTTCGGGCCCATAGAGGTATAAGCCAATGATATTAGGTATCGAAATTAAGAATACCATGGCATCTGAAAAATCCAACACGGCACTGAGCTTAATCATGCAACCGATCGCCACAAAACCACAGAAGACAGCTTTAAATACAAGCTGTGTCGCCGCGCCTTCACCAAATAAATATGTCCAGCCCTTAAGTCCATAATAGGACCAGGCTATAGTTGTTGAAAAGGCAAAGAGCAGGGCGGCTATGGCAATAACATAGGGTGCCCAGCTGAAATGGTGGGCAAAGGCTGCAGAGGTCAGAGCAATGCCCTCCAGTCCTCGGCCCTCGTCTAACAGGCCGTTGGGGATTGCCGTGGTGACAATAACCAGTGAGGTCAAGGTGCATATAACCATGGAATCAATAAAGGGTTCGAGCAGGGACACCAGTCCTTCGGTGACAGGCTCGTCTGTCTTCACAGCGGAATGTGCAATTGATGCCGAACCAATGCCAGCCTCGTTGGAAAATAGGGCGCGCTGAAAGCCAATAATAATAGCGCCGACCATACCGCCTTGGGCGCTAGTTAAGGTAAATGCGCTGTTAAAAATAAGTGTAATAGCACCCAGTAGATGCTCGGCACTCATGGCAATTATAACAATTGCCGAAACCATATAAAGCAGGGCCATAGCCGGCACAATACGTGAGGCGGTCGTAGCAATGGAGCGAATGCCACCAAGAATAACTAGGCCGACAGTTCCTGCCATCAGCAAGCCAAATAACCAGCCGCGGCCAAACAGATAACTATCTTCGCCGCCGGTGATATTTAATACCTGCACATAGGCTTGGTTAGATTGGAACATATTACCAATACCTAGGCAGCCAATAACCAACGCCAAGGCATAGAAGCTACCGAAAAACTTACCTAGTTTGGGCCAGTTTCGATCGAGAAAAAACCGTTCTAAATAGTACATCGGGCCTCCGGATACGGAGCCATCGGCATTGATCCGTCGATACTTAACGCCGAGCGTACATTCCACAAACTTGGTCGACATAGCGAGGAAGCCAGCCATAAACAGCCAGAACGCTGCGCCCGGGCCGCCAATGGTAATAGCGACAGCAACGCCGCCAATATTACCCACACCCACAGTGCCAGATATAGCGGTGGACAGTGCCTTAAAATGAGAAATCTCGCCAGTCTTACCGATGTTAACTGGTGGGTGGAGTAATAGATTGACTGCATGCCCAAAACCGCGAAGATTAATCAGCCGCAGATAGAAAGTGAACCATAGAGCGGCAATGGCCAGCCACAGCACGATTAATGGAAAATCATGATCAGCGATGAGGATTGGATAGAACACCATATCCGAAAGTCCCTCGGCCAATGGCCGCACCCAGACTTCTATCTGCGTATCTACACTCATTTTATCCCCTTGGTAACGGATCTAAGCCCGTGTTATATTTTACTTTACACATAACCCGTAAAGCATTGTTATTACTATACTTCTCTGTTTTTTCCAGATCTAGCACGCTCTTTCATATCTGACTGTATGTAAATCTGGTCCGTTGTACCCATGCTGGCATGACCAAGATCATCGGCCATATGTTTAAGCGGCCTGGTGGCGATATCTTGAGAGGCCCCAGTATGCCTCAGCCAATGGGTTGTTGCCTCACGTAATGCCCTAGCTTCTGCGCTAAACCCCTCAGCCATCATGCGCTCATAGGCTAAATCAAACGCTTGCTGGACTATCCGGCGCAACTGGCGTGACGTCATACCACCAGTACCACGATTTTTGGCGACTAACGTTGAATTAACACCGAAGGTCGTACTTGAAGTGGCACGATATTTTTGGTATCGGTCGATATAGGGCGATAGGGTGTTGGGAACTGAGATATCCCGTATCTTGTTGCCTTTGCCCAGTACCTTAAGCCAATTATTACCGTCGCTGTCTTGCCAAAAATGCTTCCAAACGGGTTGCCAGTTAGCTCTATCAGAAAGCTCAGAAACTCTTAAATACAGTGTTTTAAGCATCGCAACAATAAAAAGCATGCGTTCATGGTCAGCCGAGCCATCGGCCGCAGTCTGGGCGCTTTCAAGTACATAGTCCCACTGTAAATCCGACAGGCGTTTGATATTTTTCTGCGTGGCGCCTTTAATAAGAAAGGGCGACTGCTTGCGGATCGCCGGTATTGGGTTGCCAAAGGCATAACCTTCGTCGGTCAAATAGTCGTAGTAACACGAAATTGCTGAGAAACAGATTTTCATCGCCTCATGGGAAAGCAAGTGTCCGTCTCTACTAGTTTCTAAGCTGTGACCTTTAGATAAGGCTTCCGCGCGATCTTCCTTGGCGATTTTTGCAGCAAATGGCCGCCAGATTTTATTTTGACGAGACTCTCCGCCGATTATTTTGAAGCGATCCTGAACTGAAACCCCAACCCAGCTTGATGCTGGGCTATGTACAAAATCAAAATATGCCTCTAGATCGACACGCTTAAGTTCAATAGCGCTTTTATCCGCGACGGTCCATGCCCATAGCAACAGGCGCTCAACCTCATTGCGATAACCACGGTAAGTGGCCTCAGACTTTCTGCTGTAGCTTTTAAGAAAAGCTTGGGTGTGTAAAAAATCGTTACGTGCATCAGGAATACGTTCACAGATACTGTCTAAAAACTGCTGTGAATCTGGATAATCACCGAGCATCGCCATACCCATTGGAAGCTGAACAAAGGCTTTGTGCGCGTCAAACAGTGGTGTAGCTTTAAAGGCTTTTGGCATAGCGTAGGTGCTTATAAGGTTAAAATATTAACGGGAGGTACTGTAGCAGGCTGTTTTCTTACTGTCTAGTTATGACCACTAATTGAGATTAGAGGACATAAGCTGCGAGATGATATCCTTTTTTAACAGCCCAAGTTACCTCTTCGTCAAACACAAGTGGGATTACACTACCCCTGAAATCTAACCTAACGACTAGTCTAACAGTGAGGTTCTGGTAAACTATCAGCCTCTTTCCAAGGAATTGCTTATGCCACGAATTATTGCAGCTTTTTTGTTTACTGGTATCTGTTTTACAAGCCTTTTCGTTATAGCGGACTTTGACAACGAGGTTATCAAACCACCAGCGCCATTAGAGCCCATTGCTAAACAGCCTGAGTATACCGCGCTGTACCGGGAGATCTTTGATCG
>TARA_B110000046_G_scaffold183054_1_pt1 | contig 22298 bp, 21 predicted proteins | sample TARA_B110000046 | Tara Oceans TARA_B110000046 (sample SAMEA4397157) | marine metagenome | biome: Polar Biome; feature: [DCM] deep chlorophyll maximum layer (ENVO:01000326); material: water (ENVO:00002006), including particulate matter (ENVO:01000060) such as... | depth 40 m
AACTCTTGTTCTACGGCACCAGAAAGAAAAGTAGACTCAATATCAGAAAAAGCTCTTTCCCATCGTAGATCTATTCCTAGATTACCAAATTCAACTCCACCACCAAATTGAAGTCCCATTGTAAAACCCTTCGAATTTACAGAAGAAATATCATTAATTTCAAAATCAGAAGCTAAAATATATTGAAAAGAAGGACCAATATAAACATTACCAATTCCAAATATTTTTCTGCCAATCAAAACAGGAATATCTATCTTTTGAAATGAATAAGAGGTTGTTTTCTCAGTAAATTTATAAAACACTTCATTCTCTAAATTTGTGTAAACTAATTCAGGTCTAACGTAAAGTCCCAAAACAGGTACTTTTAAGCGCAACCAAACTCCTGCGTGATAACCCATTTTACTTTTCGCACCAGAGAAAAAATCTGGCTGAACTTCTTTAATAGAATTAGAATTGTAGTTTACTCCACCTTTAACACCAAAAGCTATTTGTGCGTTAGATATTTGGCTAAATCCAAAAAACAAACACATTATTAAGATTACTTTTTTCATTGTATAATTTTTATGTTAAGATTAAAACGCTATTTTTTTCTAGAAATTACTTTTTTAACAGCTTTCACAACTGCAGCAGCATCTAAACCATATTTGGCCATTAATTGAGCTGGTGTTCCAGATTCACCAAAAGTGTCATTAGTAGCGACAAATTCTTGTGGAGTTGGATTGTTTAAAGCTAGAGTTCTAGCAACACTTTCTCCTAAACCTCCTAATTTATTATGCTCTTCAGCAGTAACAATACAGCCTGTTTTTGCAACAGATTTTAAGATAATTTCTTCATCTAAAGGCTTAATTGTATGAATATTTATTACTTCTACAGAAATCCCTTCTGCCTCTAATTGTTCAGCAGCTTGTAAAGATTCCCAAACTAAATGACCCGTTGCAACAATCGTTACATCTGTTCCTTCTGTTAATTGAATTCCTTTACCAATTACAAATTTTTCATCTGCTGGCATAAATACAGGAACTTTTGGACGCCCAAAACGTAAGTAAACAGGGCCATCAAAATCTGCAATTGCTAGAGTTGCTGCTTTTGTTTGATTGTAGTCACAAGGATTTATTACAGTCATTCCTGGTAACATTTTCATCAAACCAATATCTTCTAATATTTGGTGTGTTGCTCCGTCTTCTCCTAAAGTAACCCCTGCATGTGATGCACAAATTTTTACATTTTTACCAGAATACGCTACAGATTGACGAATTTGATCATAAACTCTACCCGTAGAAAAGTTAGCAAATGTTCCTGTAAAAGGAATTTTACCTCCAATTGTTAAACCAGCAGCAATACCAATCATATTTGCTTCTGCAATTCCAATTTGGAAAAATCGTTCTGGATTTTCTTTAATAAATTGATCCATTTTTAAAGAACCAACTAAATCTGCACATAAAGCAACTACGTTTGGATTTGTTCTTCCTAATTCTGTTAAACCATCACCAAAACCAGAACGTGTGTCTTTTTTTTCTGTGTATGTGTATTTTTTCATTATAAGTGTGTTGTGTTGTAAAATTTTGCGTAAAAATAAACTTTTATTTCACCTTAAAGAAGAGAAATGAGAGAATAGAAAAAAGACTTTTTAACATAATGTGAGGAAGTCTAATTTTTAAATAAATTTGATAAAAATTTATAAATTCATCAACTCTTTGTATAGTTTATGAACTGGTAATCCTACTACATTAAAATAGCTTCCTTCTATCTTGTTAATCGCAATAAAGCCAATCCATTCCTGAATTCCATAACCTCCAGCTTTGTCAAAAGGTTTGTAGTTTTTTATGTAATAATTAATCTCTTCGTCAGCAATATTATTAAAAGAAACAATCGTTGTATCGTTAATTATTTTCTGGAAATATTTGCTTTTAATGCTTATTGATGTGATTACTTCGTGTTTTTTGCCTGATAAATCTTTTAACATTCTAAAAGCATCTGATTCATCTGTTGGTTTACCCAATGCTTTTCCATCTAGCCAAACAATAGTGTCAGAAGTAATTAATAGATCGTTTTCTGATAAGTTATTAAATGCTTTTGATTTTAAATCAGCTAAAAAGTCAGTGATTTCAGTCCCTTTTAATTCGTTTGGATACAGTTCTTCAACTTCTTTTAGTTGGATGGTAAAATCGATATCTAAATCTTTAAAGAATTGCTGTCTTCTTGGAGAACTAGAGGCTAAAATTACATGGTAATTTTTTAATTTTTCCCTTAACATTATGAATTAAAACTCTTTTTAACTCTAGCTAAATCGCGTTTATTATCTCTGTCTTTGAGCACTTCACGCTTGTCATGTGTTTGCTTTCCTTTCGCTAAAGCAATTTCTAATTTAGCAAAACCTCTTTCATTTATAAATAAACGTAATGGAACAATTGTATTTCCTTTGGCTTCAACATCTTTTCTTAAGCTTTTTAATTCACGTTTATTTAAGAGTAATCTACGTTCACTTTTTGGTTTGTGATTAAAATGATGTCCAAACATATATTCTTGAATGTACATATTAATAATAAACAATTCTCCACGTTCATTAAACTCGCAAAAACTCTCTGTAATTCTAGCCTGACTTAATCTTATAGATTTTATTTCTGTTCCAGTTAATTGAATTCCAGCAACTAATTTGTCTAGAATTTCGAATTCAAAACGGGCTTTTTTATTCTGTATGTTTATGTTCTTCTGAACACTCATTGACTAATGTAATTTTGTGATTATTTTAGCAAAGATACATTTTTGCTTAGGATAAAGAAGTGTAATTTTACAGTTGAAAAATGGTATAATAACAAATAAAACGTAATGAAATATTTTTTCTTACTTTTTGTACTTCTAATTATTTCTTGTAAACCTTCAAAAAAAGATTTTACGGCGCAATATATTATTGATAAATCTATTGTTAGCTCAGGAGCGGATAAGGTTTATAATTCTGAAATTACGTTTAAGTTTAGGAATAAAAAATATAGCGCAAAAAGAAACAATGGTCGTTTTGCTTTAACTAGAGGTTTTGATTCTATTACGGATGTATTAAGTAATAATGGGTTTCAAAGATTTGTGAATGAAACAGAGATTAAAATTACAGATTTAATGGCTTCAAGGTATACGAATTCAGTGAATTCTGTACATTATTTTTCTGTATTGCCTTTCGGATTAAACGATAAAGCAGTTCATAAAAAACGTTTGCCATCATCAATAATAAAGGGAAAAGATTATTATAAAGTTGAAATTACTTTTTCTGAAAATGGAGGAGGAGAAGACTTCGAAGATGTTTTTATTTATTGGATTGGTAAACAAGATTTTCTGGTTGATTATTTAGCGTATTCTTATCATACAAATGGAGGAGGAAAACGTTTTAGAGCTTTAAAAGATCAAAGTATTAAAAACGGAATTCGTTTTGCAAACTATGATAATTACAAACCTATAAATAAATCAACTTCTTTGATAGGTCTTGATAAAGCTTTTGAATCAAACCAACTTCAAAAGATTTCAGAAATAATTTTAGAAGATATTAAAGTTAATCTTTTGAACTAGTAATGTCATTTTTAGGTAAGTGATAGAATTTTTTATAATTCAGTTTGTCTAAAATTATTTAATTTAATGGTTAAAACTGATTTTATCATTCCTGCCTTCTCAGTGATTACAGATTGAATAAACTATTATTTTTATTCAACCTTTTCAATTCTACTTGTTTTTTTATCCCCAGCTATCGTTACAATGTACAAGCTTGAGTTGTCATTATCATTTATGTCTTCGTACTTGTTTTCTCCTAAAATTTTATTCACAAAAGCAGGTGTTGTATTGCTATGACCAACAACCAAAACGGTTTTTCCTTTTGTAGCAGTTTGAAAAATAGCATCATACATTTTACTTGGATCATACTTCTTTACTTCTAATTTTTTACTGTCAGATATTGGTTTTGCAGTTTGTATAGTTCTGTTATAACTTGTAGAATATACAGCGTCTAAATCTATATTTTTAAAATAACTAGCCCATTTCTCGCTTCTTTCTAAACCTTTCTCATTCAAATTAGGGTTTTTATTTGTTTCATCTGTTCTGTCTTTTTCGGCATGACGAATTAAATAATAGGTCGTTGATTCATCAGAATTACAAGCACTGAATAAACCGAAAGTGAAAACAAAAAGGAATACATATTTTTTCATTAGATTTTATTTAAGGAACGAATATAATAAAAATAATATTTTCTTTTTATTATTAGTATTAATGAAGTAAAATTTTGATTTAAAGATACTAGGTTTCTAGCTAATATATTCTATTTACTAAGTGTTTATTTCGCCAATTTGTTATCCTTAAAGTGATATGTTATTTACCATTCATTTTATTTAAATGGGCTATTTTTAATTTTAAAATAGTGTTTAAACCAGATTATCAATCAGGTATAAATAAAACATTTTGTTCTGTTAAAATTGTTTTATTAGTTACTTTTGACTTATGAAAATTTGTTACATTTGTTGCGACAAAATAAAAAAAAAACATGGGCGTATTTAATAGTTTATTTGGCAGTAAAGAACCTAAGGAAGAAAAAGTATCTTACTTAAAATGGATACCATTAATCTCTTTAGATCAAATAGAATCTATAAAAGAACAATCTAAAACTGAATCTATTCTTGTTTTTAAGCATTCTACAAGATGTGGAATTAGTAAAATGGTTATCAAACAGTTTGAAGAGTTGTTTCAGCAAAATCATCAACATCTAAAAGTTTATTATTTAGACTTGTTAAACTATAGGAATATCTCTGATGAAATAGGTTATACTTTTCAGGTAATCCACCAATCTCCGCAATTATTGGTGATTAAAAATGAAGTTTCTGTGCACGATGTTTCCCATTATGAGATTACTCAAACGAATTTAACAATATTTATATAGTTTAAATATGTGATAAACCTATTTTAAGTCTTATTTTTGTATTTCAAATTTATATTCCTTTGGCAGAAATAGGCACTTCAGTAACAAAAGTAGGTAAAGAATTATACGGATATCAACAAGACGCTCTTCAAGAAATTTTTAGAAGGTTCGATGATGCTCCTCAAGATTATCATCTTTTATACCAGTTACCAACTGGAGGTGGTAAAACTGTCATCTTTTCAGAAATTGTTAGACGTTATCTAGAAAAATTTAAAAAGAAGGTTTTAGTTTTAACGCATAGAATTGAGTTGAGCAAGCAAACGTCTAAAATGCTAGACGAATTTGGTGTAAACAATAAAATTATAAATAGTACTGCAAAGTTAGACGATCAAGACGAATACAGTTGTTTTGTTGCAATGGTAGAGACTTTAAAGAATCGTTTAAATGATGAAAAGTTAGATATTTCTGACATAGGTTTGGTAATAGTAGATGAAGCTCACTACAATTCATTTACAAAAATATTTAAGTTTTTTGATCAATCTTTTATATTAGGTGTTACAGCAACTCCATTAAGTTCTAACGTGAAATTACCTATGTATGAGAACTATCAAGAATTATTTGTAGGTGAATCTATTCAGCATTTAATTGATAATGAATATTTAGCAAGTGCCAACTTGTACTCTTGTAATGTAGGTTTAACTTCTTTAGAAGTGGGTGCAAATGGAGATTATACCGTAAAGTCTTCTGAAGATTTATATACCAATTCCGACATGCTTTCTAAATTGGTTTCGGCTTATGAAGAAACGGCAAAAGGAAAAAAGACGTTAATTTTTAACAACGGAATTAACACCTCTATACAAGTGTATCATGCCTTTAAAAAAGCAGGTTACCCCATTGCACATTTAGACAATACTAATACAAGAAAAGAACGCGATTTTATCTTAAAATGGTTTCATAAAACACCCAATGCGATTATAACCTCTGTTAGTATTTTAACAACTGGTTTTGATGAACCAAGTATTGAGGCTATTATCTTAAATAGAGCAACAAAATCGTTGACATTATATTACCAAATGATAGGTCGTGGTTCTCGTATTTTTACAAATAAGAATACCTTTGAAGTTATTGACTTAGGTAACAATTTCCATAGATTTGGTCCTTGGGGAGCAGATCTAGATTGGCAGAAAATGTTTAGAGCTCCAGACTATTATCTAAATGCCATTCTTTCTGATGAAGAAATAGAAAGTACTTTTAAGTATGAATTACCTGCGGATGTTAAAAAAGAATTTGCCAATTCTAAAGACACTTATTTTGATATGAAATATGTGTATATAGATACTATTAGAACAGGAGAATCTTCTAAAAGGGTGTTAGAGAAATCTATAGAGCATCATGCGAAAATGTGTATAGAAAATAGTGAAGATGTTTTTGATGCATTAATTTTAGCAAAGAAACTAGGAGAAGAAATAGATGACAGAATTAACAGATATGCCAAGTGTATTTCTAAAAGTACACACAATTTTGTTACATGGTTAAAAGATGATTATCGTAAGAAATTAAATGCATATTTAAGAACTAATTTTGATGAAGTCTATGAAGAAATTTTTGGACATCCACCAATAGAAGAATAAACGATACAAAAAAAGCGCTGAATTTTCAGCGCTTTTTTTTATATAATTAAATTCCGCTAATATTAATGATCATCTACATAAACAATACAATTACTTTTTGATAAACCTAAAATTATTGCACTAATATTGAGAGGGTTATTGTCCTTTTTTTTATTTTATATGATTCTTCAATATATAATATTAAAAAAAAAAGCACCAACTTATTTGCTGAACACCCATTAAATACTGATGAATAAAAGATAAAATATTTTTTTATGTTTTTTTTTCAGGATTTGTTTTTCGTATTAAAAAATAATTTACATTTGACTAACTTTTTTAAGTGAAATGTTAAATTTTTCTTATTTCGGGAGTAACTCTTTATTGGAGAATGATTGTTACAAAGCATTTTGGAAATGCAACGAAAAAATTAAGGTATCTTCATTATTTTCTTTTCAAGAACTGCAACGTTACTTTAAGTTGCATGTTATTTATTTAAAAATTATACAGTGATAAAACCTTTTTATAAGGCTCTATTTTTTGTTCTAAAATATTAATTATTTTTTAGTTCAGATGGATTTATTATACAATTAATTTAAAAATAAAAGTGAATACAAAATACATAGATTTAGTCGAGCAAACGTTCGATTTTCCTCAAGAGGAATTCAAAACAGAAAACAATAAATTGTTTTGGCACGGAATTAATTTAATGGAATTAACAGCGAAATATGGCACTCCATTAAAGTTTACGTATCTGCCAAAAATTTCAGAAAACATCAATAGAGCAAAAGGGTGGTTTCAAGATAGTATGGAAAAACATAACTATAAAGGAGATTATTTTTATAGTTATTGTACAAAAAGCTCTCATTTTAAACATGTTTTAAATGAAGCTTTAAAAAATGATATTCACATAGAAACATCTTCTGCATTTGATATTGATATCGTTAATAATTTAAAGAAAGAAGGCAAAATAAAAGACAATACGTTTGTTATTTGTAATGGATTTAAACGCGATCAATACATTAAAAATATAGGTAATTTAATTAATTCGGGACATAAAAACTGCATTCCTATTATAGATAATTTTGAAGAACTTACGTTGCTTCAAAAAGAAACATCAAAACCTTTTAAGGTAGGGATTAGAATTGCTTCTGAAGAAGAACCAAAGTTCGAGTTTTATACTTCAAGATTGGGAATTGGGTATAAAAATATCGTTTCTTTTTACGAACGTGAAATTGCTTCAAATACTCAAGTTGATTTAAAAATGCTGCATTTCTTCATCAATACGGGTATTAGAGACAATGCGTATTATTGGAACGAATTGATGAAATGTTTAAACGTTTATATCAACCTTAAAAAAGTATGTCCAACTTTAGATAGCCTAAATATTGGAGGAGGTTTTCCTATTAAAAACTCATTAGCTTTTGATTTTGATTATGAATATATGGTCGATGAAATTATCAATCAAATAAAGCAAGCATGTGATGAAGCTGATGTAGATGTACCAAGTATTTTTACAGAGTTTGGCAGTTTTACTGTTGGTGAATCTGGCGCTGCAATTTATGAAATTTTATATCAGAAAAAGCAAAACGACAGAGAACTTTGGAACATGATAAACTCTTCATTTATTACTACTTTACCAGATTCCTGGGCAATAAATAAGCGTTTTATAATGTTACCGATTAATAAATGGAATAAACAGTACGAACGTGTTTTATTAGGTGGTTTAACCTGTGATAGTGATGATTACTATAACTCTGAACAACACATTAACGGAATTTATTTACCTGTTTATGAAAAAAATAATCCATTATATATTGGTTTTTTTAATACAGGTGCATATCAGGAATCTATTGGCGGTTTTGGCGGTTTGCAACACTGTTTAATTCCGCATCCAAAACAGCTGTTAATCGATAGAGATGAAAATGGAAACATCGTTACGAAAGTATTTAAAGAACAACAAAAAAGTAGTGAATTACTTTCCATTTTAGGGTATGGAGAAATATTAGAAAAAGAAAGTAATACACAAGAATTAATAAAGGAGGAAGTGCTATAATGCTATATAAAAAATAAAATGAATACAAATAAAACATATGCAGGAATTCCACAAGAATATGGAAACCTGTCAACATCAAAAATTGTTATTATTCCTGTTCCTTATGATGGAACAAGTACTTGGCAAAAAGGAGCAGACAAAGGTCCTCAAGCATTTTTAGATGCTTCAGAAAACATGGAGTTGTATGACATAGAAACTGAATCTGAAGTATATAAAGAAGGCATTTTTCTTGCGGATGCAATCACAGAAAATTCTTCACCAGAAGCAATGGTTGAAGAAGTACATCAAATTACTAAAAAATACATCAACAGAAATAAATTTGTAACTGCTTTTGGTGGGGAACATTCAATATCTATTGGTACAATTAGAGCTTTTAATGAGCGTTTCGATAATTTAACGGTGTTACATATTGACGCACATGCAGATTTAAGAAAAGAATATGAAGGTTCTAGATGCAACCACGCATGTGCTGTTTATGAGGCAAATCAAAACACAAATTTGGTGCAAGTTGGTATTAGAAGCATGGATATTTCTGAAAAAAGAACGATGAACAGGGATAAGGTTTTTTTTGCTCAAGATATGGCTGTAAGTGCAGATTGGATGGAAGATGTTGTAGATCAATTGACTGAAAATGTTTTTATTACATTTGATTTAGACGCGTTAGATCCTTCAATTATGTCTTCTACAGGAACCCCAGAACCAGGAGGGTTGTTATATTATGAAACATTAGAATTTTTGAAATTAGTTTTCGATCAAAAGAATGTGGTTGGTTTTGATATGGTTGAATTATGTCCAAACAAAAATGAAAAATCGTCTGATTTTTTAGCAGCCAAACTATTTTACAAAATGTTGAGCTACAAATTTGCTACCAAAGACCTAAGTTATCACAATGCAAATGATGAAAAAGATGCCGTAAATCCATTTAGCAAATTGTCTAAATTTAAAAATGATGAAGATGAATACTAATCAAAAACCAATCTCAGAGTTTATAGAAAAATACTTTTTACACTTTAATGCTGCAGCTTTAGTCGATGCTGCAAAAGGGTATGAGGCACAATTAGATAAAGGTAACAAAATGCTTGTTTCTTTAGCAGGTGCAATGAGTACAGCCGAATTAGGAAAGATTTTTGCTGAAATGATTCGTCAAGATAAAGTACATATTATTTCTTGTACAGGTGCAAATTTAGAAGAAGATGTTATGAATTTAGTAGCGCATTCTCACTATAAACGCGTGCCTAATTATAGAGATTTAACGCCACAAGATGAATGGGACTTATTAGAAAAAGGTTTAAATAGAGTTACAGACACTTGTATTCCTGAAGAAGAAGCTTTTAGAAGGATTCAAGAACATATTGTAAAAATTTGGAAGGATGCAGAAGCTAATGGAGACCGTTTTTTACCGCATGAATATATGTACAAATTATTGCTTTCGGGTGCTTTAGAAGAGCATTATGAAATTGATTTAAAAGATTCTTGGATGTATGCAGCCGCAGAAAAAAACTTACCAATGGTAGTTCCTGGTTGGGAAGACTCAACTATGGGGAATATTTTTGCTTCTTATGTTTTAAAGGGTGAGTTAAAAGCCTCTACGATGAAATCAGGAATTGAGTATATGACTTTTCTTGCTGATTGGTATACTGATAATTCTAAAAAAGGAATTGGTTTCTTTCAAATTGGAGGAGGAATTACAGGAGATTTTCCTATATGCGTTGTACCAATGTTATACCAAGATATGGAAAGAACAGATACCCCTTTTTGGAGCTATTTCTGTCAGATTTCTGATTCTACAACTAGTTATGGTTCGTATTCTGGAGCAGTACCGAATGAGAAAATTACTTGGGGAAAATTAGATATTGATACACCAAAATTTATTATAGAAAGTGATGCAACAATTGTTGCTCCATTAATATTTGCTTATTTATTAGAAATGTAATTATTATGAACAGAATAATTGTAGATTTCGAAAAACTAACAACTCACATATTAGATTTGTTACTAGAAAAATATCCTGACGGTTATGATCATTCAGATATTATTTCTTTTAAAAATGTAAAAGGAGAAACTATAAAAGCGATAGAGGTAAAAGCCGAGGAAACAATATATTTGGTTAAAGTTAGTTCGCGTTTGGATAAAACAATTGAAAATTATTTTGAAGATGAAGACCCTTTTAATGTTGATTTAGAAGATAAAATTTAAGAACTATTTAAAAACTTTCTTTAGTTTATATCCAATTCCACCAAAAAAGGTAGAAAGACTCGATTTAACTTGAGTTTTAGTTTTTACTTTTGATAAAAAAGATTTTGTTTGAGCATCCATTTGCTCCAGGTACGTTTTCTTTACCCATAATTGATCTCCAGCAATATGATTTACTTTATTCAATCGACAAACAAAACCATGAGTACTTAAAAATAGTTCAATATCATTTTTTAAGGCTTGATTTTCGTACAATGAAATCCTTTCTACTTCTAACCAAATACTGTTAATTTTTTCTAACATATTTTTCCCGCCTTGCAAAACCATTAATTCTGCTCCTTGCACATCCATATGAATAAAATCGATGGAAGAAATATTTTGGGTTTTACAAAAATTATCCAAAGTATCAGTTTTTATGGTGATTGTTTCTTTAAACTCTAACCAAGGATGAACTTCTATTGTTTTATCTGGTTTGTATAATGACGAGCTTTTATTTCCAAAATCTGATGAATTATCTGCTGGTTTATCTTTATTTGGTGGTTGACCAGAAGATAGATAAAACGTAGCTTCTCCAATTTCAGATGATAAACCAATTTCAAAAGGTTTTAATTTTTTTGATTTGTATTTTTCTTTATTATTTAAAACTTTTTCAAAGTTTTTAGGAACAGGTTCAAAAGTCCAAATTTCAGAATTTGGAAATAATGACAAGTATCTCACACTACTTAATCCCTCACAAGCTCCAATATCAAAAAGTGTTAGTTTTTCTTTAGTATCAAAAAGCTTGGTAATAACTTTTTCGTGTAACGATAATTTAGGTAATTGTTTCACGGAAATCAGCTTAAATTATTTTGCAGGTAAAACTTTACCAATACATTCTCCAAAACCAATACGTACTTTATCATTTTTACAATGCGCACGCATAATTACAGTATCATTATCATTGATGAATTTACGTGTTGTTCCGTCTTTTAGAGTAATCGGATTTTGTCCACGCCAAGTTAATTCTAACATTGAACCATAGCTATCTTTTGTTGGTCCAGAAATGGTTCCGGAACCCATCATATCACCCGAACGAACATTACATCCATTGACAGTATGATGTGCTAATTGTTGTGCCATTGTCCAATACATATATTTAAAATTAGAATTGGCAACCACGGTTTCTTCTCCGTTTTCTGGTTGGATTCCTACTTGTAAATGAATATCGTAACTTCCTTTTCCTTCTTGTTTTAAATAAGCTAAAGGTTCGTAAACTTGTTTTGGGTTGTCTACTTTAAAAGGCTCTAAAGCATCTAAAGTTACAATCCAAGGAGAAATAGTAGAGGCGAAGCTCTTTCCTAAAAAAGGACCTAAAGGTACATACTCCCATGCTTGAATATCTCTTGCAGACCAATCATTAAATTGGACTAATCCAAAAATATGTTCTTCAGTTTCTCCAATCTCAATTCTTTCCCCTAAAACATTTGCATCTGTAGTAATGAAAGCCATTTCAAGTTCAAAATCTAATAATTTACTTGGTCCAAAATTTGGAGTAGTTTCACCTTTATTAGGTCTCGATTGTCCATGAGGTCTTCTAATTGGAGTTCCAGAGGGGATGATAGATGAACTTCTTCCATGATAACCTATTGGAACTTGCAGCCAATTTGGGAACAATGCATTTTCTGGATCTCTAAATAAAGAACCAACATTAGTTGCATGTTCTTTACTTGCGTAAAAATCTGTATAATCACCTACAGCAACAGGTAATAACATTTCTACTTCATCCATTCTAAAAATTATTTGTTCTTTATGAATAGAATTATCACGTAGTTTGCCATTGGTAGCAGCAAAAATTTCAGCAATTCTGTTACGAACTAACCTCCATGTTTTACGTCCATCAGCAATAAAATCATTTAAATTATCTTGTAAAAAGATATCATCTGTTAAAGGAATTCCTTCGAAATAGCCTAATTGATGAAAGGCACCTAAATCTATTGCAAAATCTCCAATTCTACTACCAATTGTAATAATATCGTCTCTAGTAATAAACACTCCAAAAGGAATATTTTGTATTGGAAAATCTGAATTTTCTTTAACTTTTAACCAAGATTTTCTATTAGGATTATTTGCAGTTATGATCATTATATAAATTCTTTATTTTGTTCAAATCTATGGAATTTTTATCGTTTTTAGGATGAAACTCCGCGAATAACTTATTTTTAACATTGCTTTTTTTTGAATTGTATAAATCTTGCTAATTTGTAGAAAATATACTAAAAACTTATTTAAAATTATTTGGTTTTTAGTTACTTTTGTCTCCTATTCAAAATAACAACAATAATGCAATTAGACAATCAAATTTTTGACCTTATAGAGGAAGAAAAAGAAAGACAGTTAAACGGATTAGAATTAATCGCTTCAGAAAACTTTGCTAGTGACCAGGTAATGCAAGCTCAGGGTTCTGTTTTAACAAATAAATACGCTGAAGGATATCCTGGAAAAAGATATTATGGAGGTTGTGAAGTTGTAGATATTGTTGAGCAAATTGCAATAGATAGAGCCAAAGAATTATTTGGTGCAGAATATGTAAACGTACAACCACATTCTGGTTCACAAGCAAACACAGCTGTTTTTTCAGCTTGTTTAAAACCAGGAGATAAAATTTTAGGTTTTGATTTATCTCATGGGGGACATTTAACTCATGGTTCTCCCGTAAATTTTTCAGGTAAATTATACAAAACATCTTTTTATGGAGTAGAAAAAGAGACTGGTGTTTTAAACTATGATAAAATTCAAGAAACAGCAACTAAAGAACAGCCAAGATTAATTATAGCTGGTGCTTCTGCATATTCTAGAGATATAGATTATGAGCGTTTTAGAAAAATTGCTGATAGTGTTGGTGCTATCTTAATGGGAGATATTTCTCATCCTGCAGGTTTAATTGCAAAAGGAATTTTAAATGATCCATTACCTCATTGTCATATTGTTACTTCTACGACACATAAAACGTTGCGTGGTCCAAGAGGAGGAATTATAATGATTGGTAAAGATTTTGAAAATCCTTTTGGTGAAACTTTAAAAAGTGGAAAACTCAAAAAGATGTCAACTTTATTAAATTCGGCAGTGTTTCCAGGAAACCAAGGTGGACCTTTAGAGCATGTTATTGCTGCAAAAGCAATTGCTTTTGGTGAAGCTCTAACAGATGAGTTTTTAGAATATCAAATTCAAGTAAAAGAAAATGCTGCTGCAATGGCGAAAGAATTTGTAGTAAAAGGATATGAATTAATTTCGGGTGGTACAGATAATCATTGTATGTTAATTGACTTACGTAACAAAAATATTTCTGGTAAAGACGCGGAAATTGCTTTAGGAAAAGCAGCAATTACTGTAAATAAAAATATGGTTCCTTTTGATGATAAGTCTCCTTTTGTAACTTCAGGTATTCGTGTTGGAACTCCTGCAATTACAACTAGAGGTTTAAAAGTTGAACATATGAAAGCTGTTGTAGATTTTATAGATGAAGCGATTCAAAATGCAGATAATGAAGATGCATTACACGAAATAAGTGATCGTGTCTCTGAAATGATGGGCGCAAGAAGATTATTTGTTATGTAATTATTTACTAGTTTTAAGTATAAAAAAAAGCATCAAAATTAATTTGATGCTTTTTTGCTTTTAAAAATTAAATTGTTAAAACTTAATCTAAATCATTTGCCCTGTCTAATAAGTTTTGATTTATTTTTTTTGAGGTATTAACACCTAACTGTTTTATGTTTTCTACTTTTTTAATTAAGTTTCCTCTACCAGTTAATTTTTTCATTGATGAATCATAACTTCCTTGTACCGTTTTTAATTGATTACCAACTTTAATTAGATCTTCAGTTAAATTTACAAATTGGTCGTATAATGCTCCAGCCTGTTTTGATATTTCTAATACATTATTCTTTTGATTTTCTTGTCTCCACATTGAAGACACAGTACTTAAAGTTGCTAAAAGGGTAGACGTAGACACTAAAACAATATTTTTATCAAGAGCTTCTAAGTACAAATCGTTAACTTTATTTAGAGCAATCATTAATGCTGGTTCAATAGGTACAAACATTAAAACATAATCTGGGGAGTTAATTTCGTATAAAGTATCATATTTTTTAGAACTTAGATCTTTAAAATGATCTCTTATACTCTTAATATGTTTTGATAAAAAAGCTTCTTTTTCAATTTCATTTTCTGCAGAAAAATAACCTTCATAAGCTGTCAAAGATACTTTCGAATCAACAATTAAATGTCTATTGTCTGGTAAGTTAATGATAAAATCTGGTTTCTTTATTTTGCCTTCATCATCTCTAAATCCACCTTGAGTGCTATAATGTATACCTTTCGTTAACTTTGCTTTTTCTAGTAAAATTTCTAATTGTGTTTCTCCCCAATCTCCCTGAGTTTTATTGTCACCTTTTAAAGCCTTCGTTAAATTTATTGCTTCCTTACTCATTTGTAAGTTTAAGTCTTTTAAATGACCCAACTGCTCTCTTAAGGCAGAATGCATTCCAATACTTTTTTCCTGTGTTTCTGTTACTTTTTTCTCAAACCCTTCAATCTTTTCTTTAAGAGGGTTTAAGATCGCACTAATACTTTCTTTATTTTGAGTTTTAAATTTTGTGGAATTATCCTCTAAAATTTTTGTTGCTAAATTTTCAAATTCTTTTGTGAATTTTTCATGTAATTTTTCAACTTCACCTTTATGTTCATCTAACTTTAATTGTAAGTTTTTGTTTTCGGAGTCTTGCCTTGTATTTATTGTAATTAAATGTTCTTTTTCTTTCTGATTACTTTTAAGTTCTTTTTGAAGTTCGATATAATTATTTTCAACCATATCTTTAGATTGTTGCAACAATGCAACACGTTCTTCTAAGGTAGATTTTTCTTTTTCTACGACAGTTTTCTCTTTTTCGAAATTTAACTTAGCTAAAAGGTTACCTATAAATAGACCTATAGAGCTAAAAATCAGTGCAATTAAGAAGTAAATAATCAAATCGTTCATCATATCAAATTAAGTCCTTAAATTTATCACTTTTAAAACAGACTATGAAAGGATTCTCTAAATTTATATTATATACAATTTTAGGTTGGAAGTTGGAAGGTGATTTTCCACAAGGGATTAAAAAGTATGTTGTTATAGCGGCGCCTCACACAAGTTGGCAAGATTTTCCTATTGCTATTTTATCTAGAATGGCTTCTGGAACTATGATTAATTTTATTGGAAAAAACTCACTGTTTAATGGACCTTTTGGTTTTTTTTTTAGAGGTTTAGGAGGTACACCTGTAGATAGAAGCCAAAGTAATAACTTGGTTGATGCGATCATAGAAATATTTAATTCTAAAAAAGAGTTTAGGTTAGGTTTATCACCAGAAGGAACTCGTAAAAAAGTTGATGCTTGGAAAACAGGTTTTTACTATATAGCCAAAGGAGCTAATGTGCCTATAGTTATGGCTACTTTAGATTTTGAAAACAAGAAAATAAAAATATCTGAACCTTATTATACAACGGATGATAAAGAGAAAGATTTTAATTTCTTTTATTCTTTTTATAAAAATGTAAAAGGTAAAAATCCAGAATTATTTTAATTATTTATACCAATTTAATTTTATGATGTCGTATAAATAAATTGAATTATTTTTTGATTAATTTAAATTAAAACAAGCAGCATAGCCTTCTTTACGGTATTTTTTTTTGATTTAAAGTAAGCGAAAAAGAAACGATTTATTACGATATTATATGGTTGAATTGGTATTACTTATATTTTTTAGAAATTTTTTCTGCAATACCGACGATTACTTCTGTTGCTTTGATCATAGATTCTACTGGAACATACTCAAAACGACCATGAAAATTATGCCCACCAGCAAATATATTAGGACAAGGTAGACCTTTATATGAAAGCTGAGAACCATCTGTACCACCTCGAATCGGTTTTATTAAAGGAGTAATTCCGATATCTTTCATCACTTCTTCAACAATATCTACAATATGCATAACAGGTGTTACTTTTTCTTTCATGTTAAAGTATTGATTTTTGATTTCAACTTTAATCAAATCTTGCTTTAAACGTTCGTTAAAATCGCCTACAATTTTTTGCATTAATTTTTTTCTTTTTTCAAACAAATTAAAATTATGGTCTCTTATAATATATTCTAAAACAGTTTCTTCTACATTTCCGTTTAGATCATGTAAATGGAAAAAACCTTCATAACCTGTTGTTTTTTCTGGAACTTCGCCCGCAGGAACAGCGGCAATAAATTCATTAGCAATCAACATTGAATTGATCATTTTACCTTTAGCATAACCAGGATGTACAATTTTACCAGTAACTGTAACTTTTGCACTTGCTGCATTAAAGTTTTCATATTCTAACTCACCAATCTGACTACCATCCATCGTGTACGCCCATTTTGCACCAAATTTTTCAACATCAAATAAATGTGCTCCTTTACCAACTTCTTCATCAGGTGTGAAACAAATTCTAATTTTACCGTGTTTAATTTCTGGATTGTTAATTAGGTATTCCATTGCTGTTACAATCTCTGTAACTCCGGCTTTATCATCTGCACCCAAAAGCGTTGTTCCGTCAGTTGTAATTATAGTCTGACCTTTATATTGCAATAAATCATCAAAATAATCTGGAGATAAAAATATGTTCTTCTCTTTGTTTAAAAGGATGTCTTTTCCGTCATAATTCTCAATAATTTGCGGTTTTACATTTGCACCTGTAAAATCGGGACTTGTATCTATGTGTGCCACAAAACCAATTGTTGGCACTTCATAATTTAAGTTACTTGGCAAAGTTGCCATGATGTAACAATTTTCATCTAACTCAACATCTTGCAAACCAATTTGGATGAGTTCTGTTTCTAAAACCTTTGCTAAGTTCCATTGTTTTTCTGTACTTGGAAAAGCAGGATTGTTTGGGTCTGACTCTGTGTCTATAGTAACGTATTTTATAAAACGGGCTGTAAGATGTTGTTTGTCAATCATTTTTATTGATTTATTTTAATGTTTTCTATTAACGAGAATGAATTGCAAAACCTCTGATTTACTAAAGAATCTCCATAAACTTCCGTTTTTGCAAAGATGATATTTTTTTCATCTATTTTCACAAAAGTATGACAAGTTTGATAGTTAAACTTCCCTTTTTTACCTTTATAAATAATATAAATTGATGGTTTTTCTAAAAGTGTAATCTTCTTTGATTTTGTTTTAATTAAGTTTCTTACTAAGTTTTCTTGTTCTTGTTGCAATAAGAAAGCGTCATCAAAATTAATTTTATTATTGATGAAAGTTACATCCAATAAAATAGTTTCTGTAAGTTGTTTCGTTGTGTCTGCAGTAAAAATTGACGATTGTACTTCATCTTTATATAAATTTATTTTCCAATTTGCAGGAATTTGTACGGAGAATAAATTTTTAATATCGTCAACTATTTCTAAATTATTAAAGGCTGAATTTGTGCAACTAAAATCTTCTCTAATTTCTGATTCATCAGTACAAGAAAAAGACAGGAGTGAAGCAAGAAAAAGAATTCTATATTTCATGATTGATTTTAAAATGTTCAGACAAGAGTTTTACAAATTTATTTTATGATCAGTCTTCCCATTTTTTGAGAACCACTTAACCAAGCTGTATTCTTATCTACAAATTGAATGGTGTAATACGAGTCTTTAGAAACTTCTTTCCAGGAATTGCCTGAGTCATTAGAAAAGGAAACGCCTGTTTTTCCAATAGCAAAAATTTCTTTTCCGTTTGTATTTGGCACATACTGTACACAGCTTTTATATGCAGGGTTTTGATTGTCTGCAACTAAAGCCCACGTTTTTCCGCCATCTTTTGTAATGGCTTTATTAGCTTTGTTTGCTGCAGGTTTAGAGTAATCTCCACCAATTGCAATTCCGTTATTTTTATCATAAAAATCGATAGAATAAATTCCTTGAGAACCTTCACCCTGTATAATCGGTGTCTCAAAAATTTGCCATGTTTCTCCAAAATCATTAGACTTTAAAATACGGGATTTTTTACCACCAGAAGCAATCCAAACTGTATTGCCTATTGTTTTAATATTCGTATTACTTGCTGCAAAAAAGGCTTCACCATCTGTAAACTTAGGTAAATTTGTACACGGAATTTTGCTCCAACTACTTCCTCCATCACAAGTTAAAATAATTGATGCACAATCGTCTATTGGATCTCCGACTGCAATTCCATGGATTCCATCATCAAAAAATTGTAAAGCATCATAAAATACTTTTTTATGACTTTCTGTATATAATAATGCTGTTTTAGTTTGTGAGAGTTTATACAATAATGCAGGATTTGCTATTGAAAGAGCAAAAAAAGCATCACCGTTTTTAGCGAAACTTCTAAAGTGTGGAATAATAGAGTCTTGATAGGTAATATATTTTGTAGACCAAGATTTTCCTCCATCAGAAGTAAAACCAAAATCGCCTTTTGATCCGACATAATGTACTGTTTCTGAGTCAATTATTTCAATTGCTCTAATGCTAGTACTATCTATTTTAAATTCTTGAATTTCAATAGTTTCAATATTTCTAGGAATATATTCTTTTGAACAAGAATTTATTAAAAGGAAAGTGAAAATTAATACTGATATTCTTCTCATTTTTGATATTTTTATAAAAGTAAAGTAAACAAATTTAATAGACTATGAAAAAAGCCTTGGTAATTTCTGGTGGTGGGAGTAAAGGAGCATTTGCTGGTGGTGTTGCTCAATATTTAATGAAAAAAGAGAATAGAGATTATGATTTATTTTTAGGCACATCTACAGGTAGTTTAATGATTTCTCATTTGGCTTTAGGGATGTTGGATGAGTTAAAGCATTTATATACTCATGTAAATCAGGAATCTATTTTCAGTAATAATCCTTTTAAAATTAAAATAGTTGGAGGTGTAAAAGTAGTTAGCATTCGACATTTAAATACGTTATGGAATTTTTTAAACGGAAGAAAAACATTTGGAGAAAGTAAAAGCTTAAGAACTTTAATTAAAAAAAACGTTACCCAAAAGATGTATGAAGAAATTAGAAAAAGTGACAAAGAAGTTGTGGTTACTGTTTCTAATTTAACGACCAATCAAATTGAATATAAGTCTAGTAATGATTGTTCTTATGAAGATTTTTGTGATTGGATTTGGGGTTCTTGTAATTACGTGCCTTTTATGAGTTTATTAGAAAAAAATCATTGCCAATATGCAGATGGTGGTTTTGGGTCATTAGTTCCAATTAGAGAGGCAATTTTAAGAGGCGCCACAGAAATTGACGTGATTATTCTAGAAACTGAAGTTAGTCAGATTAATAGAATGCCTTCTAAAAACCCTTTTTCTTTACTGTTTGATGTGTTCGATTTTATGCTAACCCATGTTGAAAGACACAATATTACTATTGGAAAATTAGCAGCAAATAATAAGCATGTAAAATTAAATTTATATTATACACCATCTGTTTTAACTACAAACTCTTTAGTTTTTGATGAGAAACTGATGCGCAAATGGTGGAAATCGGGTTTTAAATATGCGAAGTCTAAAAGAGAAGTATTAATGAGCGAATTTAGACCTGATGTTTTAACAGATCAAGAGATTGAGCAAAGAGTTGAAGGTGATAAAAACTTAGTTTTATAGAATTAAAATATAAATCTAGCTAATATGCTGGATTTATATTTTAATTCTACTATATTTTTCCATATCAATAAACATATATTCTTTTGCGGGTGTTGCTAATTTTGAATTGAAAACCTCGTTAAAATCAAAAGAATTAACTTTTTTATTACTTGTTTTACTGCCTGTTGTAATATATATAAGAGTTCTATCTAAAAGAGGATCTGTGCGTTCACCTAGAACGCCAAGGTTATTATAATCTTCACCTAATTCTATTCCAGGGAAAGTGTTTCCAGGAATAATACCGTTTGGATAATTTATATTGTCTTTATTACTAATTTCTAAAACCAAAGGTTGCATTGCGTAAGTATGATTTGTGTTTAAATTATCACCTGTTCTTTGTAAATTATCAGAATCATACAAAGTAATAGAGCCCACTTGTTTTCCTCTTGTTGTTTTACCAACTAATTTAACATCGATGTGAGAACTTAAAGAGTTAATAACCAATTCTGAAGCAGAGGCTGAACTATACGTTGTTATAAAATACACGTTATCTAAACCTAAACTATTAATGCTCTCTTGTAAAACTACGTTTCCATTAGGATCTGTGTTTTTAATTTCATCTGTAAAATTATTCAAAAACCTTTCTGCAGGTAAAGCATTTCTAACTTTATCATTCCAAACTTCCTGAGAATATAAGTCTCCATTAAACTGACCAGTAACCATGCTTCCTAAATAGGTTGCTGAACTTACAGAACCACCACCATTGTATCGTAAATCGATAATTAAATCGGTAATACCTTCTGATTTAAGATTAGAGAACGCAGTATTTAATTGCCCGTCATAATTTCTAGCAAATTGATTGTACAATAAGTATCCAATTTTATTTGTTCCTTCAGTAAAAACTTTTGTAATGGCAACAGGGTTTTCTTGCAACTCTTCTTTTAGTAAAGAAATATCGTTATTGTTAGCGTTTGGAGCTCCGTCATTATAATCTGCAAAACCAATTGTATAGCTAATATCATTATTAAATAATAAATTTTTATAATTGGTTAGTGTTAATTGAGAGCCATTTATAGAATTAAAAATCATGCCTCTAGAAACTCCTTTAGTATCGGCATTAGAATTTGCAATTACATAACGTACATAACCAAAAACATTATCAGATCCATTTGTATATTGCACTAAGCCAAATTCCATTCCGTTACTTACATTTATTCCTTGAAAAGAATTTTCTAAAGCAACATAATCTTCAACGATCCAAGAAAAACGATCTGTAGGTTTATTTAATAAGCTTTCAAAAACATCTTCAGGTGAAGAATATCCTCTAAAATAGAAATATAAATCAGTAAAATTAGCAAATCGATCATCCGCTAAATCTGGCACTTCTTTTTGCCATAAGTAGAAGGTATTTAAACCTTTCCAAATAAAATAATTAATTTCATCATTTACAGTTGCATTAATGGCATATGTTTTTGTTTTTTCACAAGAAGTAAATAAAAAAACAATTGTTAAAACACTAATTATAAAAATTTTCTTCATTTTTAAATGGTATTTGGTAAGTCTTGATGGATAAATACACCATTGTCAGTTTCTCTTTGAGAATTAATGCTATTAAATAAATATTCGAAATTATAAGGATTGCATGTTTCGCCTGCACTCGTGTTTCCTGTCGAAATATAGTCTAAGACTCGATTCAGGATAGGATCTGATGCTTCACCTAAAACCCCTAAATCTAAAAAATTTTCATTTGCACATAGTGAAATGTTTGGTGAAAATCCGTTTTCGTATGTTTGGTCGTCTTTATTTAGAAAACTTAATACAATTGGTTGCAGAGCAACGGTATGAGAATTATTTTTTAAAGGAAAATCATAATCTACGGAATTATATAAAGTAATAGAACCGGTGTTGTTACCT
>TARA_B110000046_G_scaffold123835_1_pt1 | contig 22293 bp, 11 predicted proteins | sample TARA_B110000046 | Tara Oceans TARA_B110000046 (sample SAMEA4397157) | marine metagenome | biome: Polar Biome; feature: [DCM] deep chlorophyll maximum layer (ENVO:01000326); material: water (ENVO:00002006), including particulate matter (ENVO:01000060) such as... | depth 40 m
TTATCTTTCATAATCTTTTAATTTAATTGATCCTGAGACTAATTTAAATTTGTTAATGCTTTATAATTGTGACAATTATCACCGATAAAAAGTGACATCTATCTTCTAAATGAGCGTATTCGAGCAATCAATTATCAAATATCATCTTTCTAAAACGGAGTTTCCTTTTTCTGTTAGGACCAATTTTGGGGATGACCAAACTTACTATGCCTCATATTTTTACCGTAGTTATGAGGTTATGCCTGACATTGAGCAACTTGCTCTTGACAATTGTAAAGGGAAAATTCTTGACGTTGGAGCAGGAACAGGATCGCATAGTTTGTACCTACAAGAAAAAGGTTTCGATGTTACTGCTATTGAAATATCGGAATCGTTTTGCGAAGTATTGATTGAAAGAGGGGTGAAAAGTGTCTTATGTCAAGACTATTATACTTTAAAAGGTTTAAAATTCGATACCGCCATCTTCATGATGAATGGCATTGGAATCTCCAAAACAATAGATGGTTTCATAAAACTTCTTAATAAACTAAAGGAACTATTGAACAAAGACGGAGTAGCGTATATTGATTCAGCTGACATTATTTATATGTTCGATACTCCCGAAGATTTGAAATATTACGAGGAGGAGGTTGAGTACTATGGTGAGATTGAATACCATGTTAGCGATGATAAAAACAACGATCCTCCTTTTCAATGGTTGTTCATAGATAAAAAAATGCTTTCTTATATAGCTGAGGCCAACGGCTTTGGGTGTGAAATCATGCTCGAAAATGACTATAAAGCCTATTTAGCTAAACTTTGGATTAAAGAATAGCTAGCCTAATCACTATCACCAGTTTAAGATAATAAATAGTGGTTTGGGTTGTATTCTTTCTACTTCACAATCAATCTTTCAACTTTAACCAAAGCGTTGTTGCTTAAACGAACAAAGTACACACCAGAAGCTAGGGTGGATACATCCAAATTAATGGTGTTGTTGATTTGTTCCAAGATGATTTTACTTTGATAATAAACCGACCCCTCCATGTCGGTTATGGTTAGCCCCGTTAGGCCTTTCACGCCTAGTATTTCAATGCTTACTTCATTAAAAGTAGGATTAGGGTACAGGTTTACTGCAGTGTTTTTAGTTCCAGTTTCATTTACAGAAACATTACAAACCGAGCTTGGTAAAAATGTAACAATTGAACTTGAATTACCAGCGCAGCCGTTCGTATTGGTGACTGTTACAGTATAGTTGTTTGCTTGGGTAACTTCAATTGTTTGAGCTGTTGCTCCAATATTCCATAAATAGGTGCTGAAATTTTCTGTAACCGAAACCATAATAGTATCGCCTGCACAAATAGAGGTATCGCTTGGCGCGATTAAAGGTAACGCTGCAGAATAAAATTCTTTGACTACTACAACATCAGAGCCCGAACAGCCGAGTGCATCAAAAACTACAACGCCATAAACACCCAATTGTGAAACTGTAATTGAAGCATTGCTGCTGCCGTTATTCCATTGGTAAGAGGAAAATCCGGCTGCAGCTGATAAGGTTATTGAAGCGCCATCACAAATACCTGTTGAATCAGGGCCAATATCAACCAATGGTAATGTATCAACATTAATGGTTTGCATGGCCTTATTTGAACAGCCCTTTCCATCCACAAAAGTGTAGGTAATTACGTGGCTACCAAACACAACCAACGAAGATTTAAAAATAGAATCGTCAACCACTCCATAGCCCGAATAAACTCCACCAACAGGTCTTCCTCCATTTAAAATAATTGAATCGATATTACCGCAAATGTTGGCTATCAAGGGCAGCAAAACGGCTGGTAAAGAATCAATTGTAACCATACTCGAGGCACTGTTGTTACAGAGCGAAGGATTGTTCACCATGTAAGTTACACTAAAATTACCGGTGCCTGCTCCTTGAACATTAAACCAGCCTGAACTGTCGACAAAATTTCCAATGTAGTATCCTCCCAATGGCAAGCCTTGCGTAATTTGAAACGCAGTATCATCAGCGCAAACTGCCATTATTGACCCCAAAGTTACGTTCTGAGCCGCATCAATTAACAACCAAGTGCTCACTGCAGAATCGCAGCTTAAAACAGTAGAATAGGTGTCTGAATAACTACCAGCTGTTGTTTGGTATGAACCACCAACAAACAGGCTGTCGCCAAAGCAAATTTTAGCTGTATCGTTTAGCAGTTTTATTGGATTTACAAATAGGTTGGTAAACCTAAGGCTATCGCAACCTGAGTTGCTTAACATACTATCAACATAAAGACCTGCCGTGATCTGGTGTTTTCCGCCCAACAAAATACTATCACCAAAACAGATGGCAATTAACGTGGTATCGTTAAAAATTGGGTTTACCATCAAGTTGCAATAAACCAACGAGTCGCAACCGTTTGATGTGGATAGGGTATCTAAATACCAGCCCGCAACCGGTTGATTCGCTCCACCAACAAAATAGGACTGACCAGAACAAATTGAAATTGATGTTGAATCGATTTTGATAGGATTAATTAAAAGCTGCGTATTAGTAATTGAATCGCAACCAAAAATGGATATTGCAGTATCAGTATAGGCTCCTGCGAAGTTCTGATACATGCCATTTATCTGAATGCTGTCGCCAAAACAAACATCAAAACTTTGATTAACTACTATTTGTGATGACACTATTAAGTTTGTTACCACAAATGAATCACAGCCAACTATAGAACTTAAGGTATCGTAAAATACGCCTGAATTGTGCTTCCAACTTCCGTTGATGAAAAGGCTGTCGCCAGTACATCTTTCTTGATTTAAGTTGGTGATTGTTGGAGTTAAAATGATCAAGTTGGTGATAGCTAAACTATCGCATCCAAAAACATTACCTAAAGTATCGGTATGCAGCCCTGCTCCACTTTGCCAAGCTCCAGCCAGAAAAGCTGAATCACCTTGACAAACAGACATAACCGCGGTATCATAATCTAAAGTTAAAATCGATAAATTGGTAATTACAATACTATCACAAAACTGGTTCGTAGTAAATGAATCAACATAAAACCCAGGTATTGTTCGGTATACCCAACCTAACATAATTGAATCACCTTGACAGATGTAAATGTTTACTGAATCCAATTTACCAGGAATGATACTCAATACAGTTGTTAATATACTGTCGCAACCATTAGAGTTGGTTAAAGTATCAAGGTAACTGCCGGCAGTAAATTGGTGAAACCCACCCAACATTATGCTATCCCCATTGCAAATGGCAACTTGAGTTGAACCACTAGAGTTTTGATGGTTCTCAATGTAGATCTTTGCTGAATTTGAACACCCAAAAGCATCTACAATTTGATACGTTACTGTATCAACTAAACCTCCTAATGCGGGATTATAAGCGCCTAAACTTCCGCTTAAAATGCCAGTGCCCCCCCACGTTCCACCAGAAGGTAATCCGGGTAGTTGCTGAATGGTATCGGTTGAGCAAAAATCAAAATGCAAAACACCTTGTCTGTGGTTAGCGAAGTTTGATAGAGTTGTTGGTGAGCTAGTCCAAGCCGTTGCAATTTGATCATTAGGAACGGCATCAAACGTTGAATGACCATTGTTATCGCCGGTCACATAAAATTGAACGCCAAAACTGGAAGAATAGCTAATAGCTGATTTTATGATTCTGATTTCTACAAAACCAGACGAATTAATTTTATAATCCGTGGTTAAGGTTTGAGTTCCAACATTGGCCCAACTTGTTCCGTTCCAAGAGTGAAACTCAGCGTAATTTGCTGATACTGAATAGTTGCCTCTAAAAACGTAATCGGGTAAATCGTTGTGCGTATTTGTAATGTTACGGCTCCAAGAATCTGAACTACCGCCACCACTTTTAGTGTTAATAGCAAATGCCCACGATTGCCAGCTTGATATGGCAGAAGTATTGGCTAAGTATATATAGTTAGAGTCTTCCGCAAAGTACAAATTGCCTGTATTTACACCCGACCAACCTGCAACTCCATCGCTTGATGCTAATAAATTCCAGTCTGTATTTCCTTCAAAAACACCATCTATTGGTGGGGTCGAGAATGGAATAAACGTAACACTTGGTGCGGACTTAACGACTAGGTTTAAAGTCGTCGTGCTGTCACAACCATCGATTGATGCAGTCATACTTGAGTAATTGCCCGACATTAAGTAGTAACTACCATTAAATAACAAGCTATCGCCATTGCAAATAGTATCGTAAACATTCGCCAATTTGTTTTGAATGATTGAAATTGAAACGGTATCGGAATATTGAGTACCGCAACTATTGAAAATTTTCACATGGTAATTTGCATTATCAAAAACCCAAAGAGTTGTATCAAAAGCATTGTTAACTTGACCTGTATCTGTGTACCACTCGTAATTTGTGCCCCCCAATTGGTCGTTTACAAACAGTAAAGTGGAGTCTCCTTGACATATTGCATTTGATGCAGATTGAATGGCTCTTGGGTAAACACCTACGCTTGCTACACTTTCTGAATCGTGGTCTACACAGCCATTTTGGTCAAGGACTGTTAAATAATAGGTGCCGCTAAACAGGCCAACTATAGTGTCTACATTACCCATACTTAACCAAGAGTAGTTGTATGGAGGTAAACCGCCTGTTACCGTTGGAATTATTACTCCATCTTGACTAAAACAATACGTTTCATCTTGAACAGTGAAAGAAATACTTGGGTTGCTGTTTATGGTTACCGCAATCGAATCGGTTAAGGAGATAATTCCATCAGTTACTGTAACGTAATAATTGGTTGTTTGTGTGGGGCTCGCCTGTGGGTTGCCAGTGTTTGTAGATGCTAAATTGGTTGATGGCGACCAGCTTATTGAATATGTTCCTGAACCGCCAGAAATGTTTGCCATTAGTTGTGTTGTGTCACCTAAACAAATAGCCCCCGGACTTGCTTGTGGGTTAATTTGCAGCGGGCCTCCGCTAATATTAGTTGTATAGCTTGCCGTTGTTGAGCAGTTGCTGCTACTGTCAGTAACCAAAAGATTAAAGTTGCTGATAGAAGTTAAGGCAACCGTTATAACCAATGCCGTTGTTGAATCATTCAAAAGGGCTCCTGGTGTCCAATCATAACTGTAGCTTCCGCTTCCGTTCAATACAGTTGCTTGAATGGTATCTATTTCAGAATAAGGTATGGTTCCTTTACCAGTGATTTGAATTACGGGATTTGGTGAAACAACAACTTGAATTGAATCCTGAACGGTACAATTTTTTACATTTGATGCAGTTGCGTAGTAAGTTGAATCTTCCGTAAATAGGCTGTTTCCGCTAAACAAGGCTTGATTTCCTGTACTCCAAATAACGGATCCATTTGATGCTGCTGTAAACCCAAAAATTACCCCGCTACAAACTGCAGTGTCGTTTGGTAAGGTAAGCGTTGGCAGTGCATTTACGTTTACCTGTATGGTGTCGCTAGCAACACAATTGTCCGCGGTCATAATGTTTACCCAATATTCAGTGCTTGTTGTTGGCGAAACAACCAAGCTAGTATCTGTGGAAGTTGTACTCCAAAGCACAGTGTTAGAAGCTGCAGCGATGTTTAATTCTGCTGAATCACCAAGACAAATTTCAATGGTGTTGCCTAATTCTACAGTTGGTGAGTTGTTAATGGTAACCATTACGGTATCAAAATCAATACATGAGCCACCATTCAATACTTCAACAATAAAAATGGAATCGCTGGTTAGGATGTAGATTAATGAATCGTTGGTTGAGCCATCGTTCCAAGTAAACGAGTTGCCACCTGATGCTACTAAAGTTAATGGTAAATCTGCACTGCAAAGCGTAACATTAATACCTGCGTTGGCGATAGGTGAAGCAATAACAGAAATAGTATCAGTAAATGAAATTGAGCAACCATTGCCACCAGTTACTGAGTAGCTTATAGTATCCAATTGATTGGTTAACCCCGAACCATTATAGGTTCCAGCAGTAGTGTTGGTTATTCCTCGACCTGACCAAACTCCACCTGCAGGATAAGCATTAAAAGTTTGTACGGCGCTGCTTGAACATAAGTCGGTTATTTTTCTGTTTGCTCGAGCATAATGCGATAACGTTGTTGTTGCGTTGGTCCAAGCTGTTGCATTTTGGTCATCTGGAATGGCATCAAATGAAGCATGGCTGTTTTGGTCGCCTGTAATGTAAAATTGAACCTCAATATTATCGGGGTTTCCAATGCTCGCTTTTGCGATTTTAAGTTCGATAGTGCCATTGCTTAATATGCCATAGGTGGTTGAACTTGCTTGTGTCCCTACACCGCTCCAACTTATTCCGTTCCACTCATGAAATTCAGCATAATTTGCCGTTTTATTGTAGTTACCTCTAAAAACAAAATCAGGTAAATTATTGTGGGTATAAGTAATGTCTCTTGACCAAGAATCAGCACTACCTCCTCCCGGTTTGCTGTTAACGATAAAAGCCCAGGATTGCCAATCAGCAACTTGTGCGGTAGAAGCCAAATAGTAGAAATTAGCATCTTGTAATAGGTATAAATTCTGAGTGTTTACTCCTTGCCAGCCGACAACTCCATCAGCAACAGCGGCAGGGGCTCCCCAAACCGATTCACCATCAAAAATGGTGTCAATGGTCGGTGTTGATGCATTTTGAATTACAGCAAAAGACGATTCTTTGACTTCAACCGTGTGTATAATGATACTGTCGCAGCCAGCAGCAGAATTTAAAGTATTGCTGTACGTTCCGGCTTGAATAGCATAACTGCCATCAGCAAGCAAAACTCCTGTACCAACGCAAACCGTATCGGCCAAATAGGTTGTTTTTACATTACCAGCATACACTGAAATTGTTTCATTAATTATGGTGATTCCATCGGTAATTTCAAGGGTAAATGTGGTTGTCTCTGAATTGATTCGAACTTTAGGGTTAGCAAAATTATCAATGGTGCTGCTGATGTTTGAAGAAGGACCCCAATCGTATGTTATGGTATCGCTTCCTCCACTTGCGTTCGAGAACAGCGTAATGCTATCACCAACGCAAACATTAGTTGGACTATAAGTTAGGTTGTAGGTAATCGGAACTGGGCAACTGTTCACAGCCCCAGGACTCGCAAAGGTTACGCTATCAACATAAGTGGTTGAAATTTTCCAACTAGCCGCTAATGTGTTGTCGTCGTTAACATTACATAATGCTAATGAAAAACCACCTCCATCGGCACGATTGTCCCAAGGAGAACCATCGTCGTACCTAACACTATCAATTACCTGATTGTTGGTGTTTATAAATGAAATTGTTTCTGAAGTGTTGGATAAACTTCCACTTGCAGAAGGATTGTCCCATTGAAACAAATTACTTACTGTAAAAAGCTTTTTGAATTTTGCCGTGTCAACAGCAACAGCAACATAACCTCCAGATGATAAAACGAAATTCGGAAAAGTAAAGTCAAAAGCATCAGCAAAAGCTAACCCTTGTAAATTAACACTCGTAGAATTGTTGTTGTAAAGCTCAACAAACTCGATGGTATCAGTACCGGCGTTGTTGTACATTATTTCAGTAATTATTAAACTATCTGTAATTCCGTTAAACTCTATGATTTCTTGGTAAGGTACTAATGTATCTTGAGCTGCTGATGTATCAATGATTCCTGCAATAAAAAGGGTGTCAAAATTTCCGTTAATTGATGTTGCGTAACTCAAAGTTACGGAATCTAATGCAGCTGCTCTTGTTGCGCTAGTTAAGTTAGGGAGACCAGCGTAATTTGCCATGGTTTCAGCACTTGTTTGATCTACTGGTTTTGAATACCTAATTCCAATTGTTTTATCATCAATTACGTTAACGTTTGTAACCAAAACAAAAGATGTAGCGCTTAGGTTTCCAATCCACAGGTTTGGGTCAAAATCAGCCGGTGCATTTTGATTTGTGGTTATGGTCCATTGATTTGCATCGTATATCTCTTTTCCTTTCACAACAGTTGACTTTCTTTCTGCTCGACCATCTGTGAATAAGTGGCCATTTGAACTGGTGCCTAGTTCACCAGGAACTCCGAATGCGTCAACTACATCACCTTCTGGGTTTACTAGTTGATAATTATCGTTTCCGTTTCCATTAATAGTTACAGAGCTCCTATTTGGAGAAAAGCCAAATTGAGTTAAAAAATCAGAACTACTAGATGCAATAGTATAAATAGCCTTTGAAGTCAAAGTTCCAGTGAGAGATACATTACTAAAATTTGTGTTTGCATTTGAATAATATCTAATCTTCCATCCGGTTAAGGTTACACTAGTATCTTCATTATTGAAAATCTCAATAAACCTTGCCTGGTATACATTTTTCGGATCAGCTAATTCGGTAAAAAACAACCTTGTTTTAGGAATATAAATATGGGCAACAAAAGGTATGGTATCTGTTTTGGCCATTACGTTACCAGCAACATCAGCAATGTTGGCTACAATAAGCGAATCGTCTCTCGTTAAAGCAACTGATAAATTCAATTTTACGCTATCACCAAGGGTATTTAAAGTGGCGGATGAAATAGTTGGAACTCCAGAATAATTTGACGTGTTTGTTGCAGTAGCAGAAGAAACCTGCTCGTTAAAAACTACCATTATTTCTGTTAAAGTATCAGCGTAAACACTTGATACTATTGGTGACGTTAAGTCCGTCTGAAACGTTCCACCTACAAAGAAATCATCCACTTGCCAGTTTTCTGAGCTTGAAGCTGTGCCAGTATATTTAAAAGCTAGATAACCACTGGTTCCTGATAATGAATCTAGATCATTTATGCCGTAATTGTGCCATCCTGAATAACTAGAACTGGTGCTTTGATCGTTAAATGTAATGTTAATTTTTTTCCAATTTGCAGAAGCAGGGGCAGCCGACCCGTTGTAGTGAGATGAAAAATAAAGCTCTAAATCTGCTCCATCGTACCTTTCATTGGTAGCAAAACCAACCACAACCGAATCGTAATTTGAGAGCGGTAAAAATGGAGAGATTAACCAATCTTCATCATCTGAACCTCCAAAACCATTCATATCCATATACCCTGAACTGTTGCATGTCCATACGTCAGAGGCATCCAAAACATCATAAGTAGTAAATGAGTTTACCGAACAATTATTAAAACCTTCGTAATGAATGGTATCATAAACTAACGATGGCGTATTTGCTTGAAGGGTTGGTGGCGTAGTTGTTTTGTAATCGATATCGTTCCCAAAATTTGTGTACGAATACATTTCAAAATTATATGTTGTAGCTGCATCTAATCCTGTAATTACAACACTTTGGGTATCGCCAATGTGAGTGATGTTAGTGGCGTAAAGTCCATCCGAAAAATCTAAATCATTGATAATAGGTGTTGCATCAACCACAGTTGGTAAAGTGTTGGCGCTACTTGCACCTATCAATAAATATCCATCAGGTTGTTGCGACCCTGTATCTGCATCAATCCAGGTAAGTGTTGCGTTTGTAAACGAAATCGAATCAACCGACAATCCTGTAACATGGTTGGTTGGTTCCGGTGTTGCAGTTGTAGGGTTTCCTATCCAAGCTCCTGGGTCAAAATCAGATGGTGCGTTTTGATTTAACGCGATGATCCATTGTGTCGCAATAAAAGTATCTGTAGGCATGGAAACAGCGGTGTCTCTTTCTGCACGGCCATCGGCAAAATAATGGCCATTTGAACTGTTGCCCTGTTCACCTGGTCTTCCAAAAAAGTCAACAACACTTCCATTTGGCGCTTCTAAATAAATATTGTCATCACCATTGCTGTCAGCTGGACCGCCCGTGCCAATATTTTGATCTGCACTAATACCATAAGTTGTATTAAAGGTTGTGGTATTCGCACAAATTAAATAATGGCCTTTTGAAGGAATACTTCCAGTTAGTGCTTTTGGTGTTTGAGGAGACGTATTTCCATTTGTATATCGACCTAGTTTCCATCCTGAACCCAAATTAACCGTTGTATCTTCATCGTTGTAGAGCTCAACATATCTTGAAGCTGCGCTGTTTAATGGGTCTGCAATTTCAGTAATAAAAATTTTTGGCACTTGAAATGACTGGTACGAATAATTGCTGCCACCATTGTTTATTAAGTTGATGGTTTTCATGTCGATATCGCCACCAAGGTTAGAAAGGGTCGTAGAAAAAACGTAGTAATTTACTGTTACTCCATTACCTTGAGCTGGAATAAAGGTAAAGCCTGAGTCAGAAGCAATGGTAATTTCTTTTAAAATAGAAGTAGAAAAACCATTAGTTGTGTAGCGTAAATAAAACTTCTCTTCTGTAGACGGATTAGCTGATAGTTTAACCCCAACAAACACTGAATCAGCTGGTGTAATACCTGTAGTTAGAGTCTGCTCCACTTTGGTCATTGTTACCGGCAAACTACTGGTCTCCATAAAAATGGCATCGGTTGAAGTGTAATCATTATGTTTAAAATTCACCGTGTAGTATTTGTTGTTGGTTACGGAGATAGAATCGTTTTGGCTTCCACATGTTGCGCCACTCCAACACATGCTCATCAATGAATCAACTACAAAATTTTGATCTCTCCATTCGTTGCCCCAAGGATTAATACCGCCACTTACAAATTTAAATCCTTGAAAACCTGTAGTACCTGTATATTGAAAGGTAGACTGCCAGCGCACCGTTCCCGTGGATATTTTGGTTAAATCAAAATTACCTCCCATGCCATTGGAGTTGGTCCATGCATTCCAATCACCAGGAATTCGAACACCGTCAGGATCGTAAAAAACTTGACTAAAGAGCAGATTGGTAAACAGAAAAAGGGTAAGTGTAAAAAATAATTTTTTCATACTAAATGAGGTTGTTACGTGCATTGATTACACTAAACAAACTTAAAAAATTAACAGGAAAGTTTTAAAAGGTTTCCATTACCAAATTGAGAAGAATTTGTCTTTACCCTTCGGTCCATTTCGCAAAAAGCGAAACACTCAGGCTGACGGCATAAATTTCAATATTATTTAAATGAAAGTTAATAAGCCAAATCGGTAATGACCTGTGGTGAGTTGTTGGTTTGCTGACTTATAAAAACTTCATCTTGATCAACATCAAACATTGAGCTTTGTGAAAACGCTGCTACTGAAATAGCCATAAACAAGGCAGTTATCAAGGCAATTAACCCAATTCCAAAAAAATTTCCTAACGTAGGTTTTTGTGTTCTACTCATCTATAACAAAAGTGATGGTATAAGCTGAGCCTTTAAACTACTTGTTTAATAAGATGTTAAGTGTGAATTGTTAATTTCTATGAGGTTAATGGGTTGATGCGTTTCTGGGTTAATATTGTGATCCTATCAATTTAATAAATTTGGTCTGCTGAGTGACCTGACCCGAAGTTTCGGGATTGTAAAGGTTGTATCAAGGTACGACAAATTTCAAAAAAACAAAAAGCATAGTTCTACACTTTTTTAAACTAAATTGAAACTCAATCTTTGCCTTACCAATATGAAAACACAAATTATTTCTTTTCCAAAACTACTTACAACCTTAGTTTTGCCTTATCCGCTATTGAACGGTATAAGCCAGGGTTAGATTACTTCATTTCCCGTCCTTCTAGTTGTAAATTCGCAATGACGGAGTTTATTTGAATAGCTTAGAAGGCAATTAACAAACCTTCACAAATCAATTTGTTTCCTATAAATAATCGACAAAAAGTCTTACGGTTAATACCGTACCTTTGCCGACTTTGAAAAACGTGGAGGAAAATACCAAAAGAGGAATAGCTATTCTAGGATCTACTGGGTCTATCGGAACTCAAGCATTGGAGGTTTTAGAAGAACAATCTGAAAGTTTTTCAGTTGAGCTTTTAACAGCTAATACAAGCCATAAGCTACTTATTGAACAAAGTTTAAAGTTTAAGCCAAATGCTGTGGTAATTGGAGACGAAACCAAATACCAAGAGGTTAGCGATGCACTTTGGGGTGCAGGAATTAAGGTTTATGCAGGAGCCGAGGCTGTATCACAATGTGTTGAGATGGAAAGCATCAACACTGTTCTTACCGCAATGGTTGGTTATGCAGGCCTAAAGCCTGCCATTTCTGCCATTAATGCAGGCAAGCAAATTGCTTTAGCCAACAAAGAAACTTTAGTTGTTGCCGGCGACTTAATCACCAAATTAGCTAAAGAAAAAGCGGTTAATCTTTACCCTGTTGATTCAGAACATTCAGCCATTTTTCAATGCTTAGCAGGTGAGTTTCACAATCCCATTGAAAAAATATATTTAACTGCTTCAGGAGGCCCTTTTAGAGGTTATTCAATGGAGCAATTATCGCAAGTTACTAAAGCACAAGCTTTAAAACATCCCAATTGGGATATGGGTGCAAAAATCACTATTGATTCAGCATCGTTAATGAACAAAGGGCTTGAGGTAATTGAGGCAAAGTGGTTGTTCGGTTTAAAAACCGAGCAAATCGATATTATCGTTCATCCGCAAAGTATAATTCATTCAATTGTTCAGTTTGAAGATGGATCTATGAAAGCTCAGATGGGTTTGCCTGATATGAAATTACCTATTCAATACGCTATGGCTTATCCAGATAGAATGAAATCGAGTTTCGCACGTTTTAACTTTATGGATTATCCGAATTTATCGTTCGAAAAACCAGATATAAAAACGTTTAAAAATTTACAATTGGCGTTTGATGCATTGAACAAAGGAGGCAATAGCGCCTGTGTTTTAAATGCTGCCAACGAAGTTGTAGTTGATGCTTTTTTACACGATAAAATGTCGTTTTTAAGGATGCCAGAAGTAATTGAACAAACAATGGACAAAGTTGTATTTATCAACAAACCTACCTACGAGCAATATGTTGAAACCGACACAGAGGCTCGTAAAATTGCAAACGATTTAATATAAGTAATGGAAGATTTTTTTATAAAAGCAGTTCAGCTAATTGCTAGTTTATCAATATTGGTGGTTCTGCACGAACTTGGGCACTTTATACCTGCTAAGCTTTTTAAAACCCGAGTAGAAAAATTTTACTTGTTTTTTGATCCTTGGTTTTCGCTATTTAAATTTAAACGAGGCGATACCGAATACGGTATTGGATGGTTGCCACTTGGAGGCTATGTAAAAATTGCCGGAATGATTGATGAGAGCATGGACAAAGAGCAAATGGCTTTACCTCCAAAACCAGATGAATTTAGATCAAAACCTACTTGGCAACGACTAATTATTATGGTTGGTGGAGTTACAGTAAACTTGCTTTTAGCTATGTTTATTTACTCAATGACTTTGTTTGTTTGGGGCGAAAAATATTTACCTAATGAAAACCTAACCGACGGAATTTGGTGTGTTGACAGCATGGCTTATGAAGTAGGTTTAATGAACGGCGATAAAATTTTATCAATCAACAACACCAAAATTGAAAAGCTAGGGGATGTTATGCCCGAAATGCTTTATGGTGGAGCAATGGAAATTGAACGAAACGGCTCAATAATTTCTATTGATGTTCCTGAAGATTTCATCGAAAATTTAATCGACAACGATGCACGTCAAATAGTATATGCTCGTATTCCAACTATTGTTGCTCAAGTATCTCCTGAGTCAGAAAACGTTGGTTTGATTTTACCGAAAGATCAAATTGTTTCAGTAAATGGTAAAGAGGTGAAATACTACGATCAGCTTCAGATGGAGTTAAAAAATTACACCAATGAAAATGCTATGGTTGGGGTGATCAGAGATAGTGAAAATGTTGAGCTGGATTTGTTTATTAATGATCTAAATCAAATTGGTTTCAACACTGGATTTGTAAACTATAAGAATTTAGAAAGATTAGGTATTTACGAATTTGCGAGTTTAAAATACGGTTTATTAGCTTCTTTTCCTGCGGGAATAAACAAAGCTCTTGATAAACTAGGTTCTTATGTTCGTCAATTTAAATTGATTCTGAACCCCGACACCGGCGCTTACAAAGGCTTGGGTGGTTTTGGTGCTTTGGGTGGTTTGTTTCCTTCATCATGGAACTGGCAAGCCTTCTGGGAAATCACAGCTTTTCTTTCCATCATATTAGCGTTCATGAACATTTTACCTATTCCGGCTTTGGATGGCGGTCATGTAATGTTCTTACTCTACGAAATGATTTCGGGCCGTAAACCGGGCGATAAATTTATGGAGTACGCTCAATTAGCAGGCTTTGTATTGTTGATTTCGTTGTTGTTGTTTGCCAACGGAAACGACTTGTTTAGGTTGTTTAAATAACCCCAAAAGAGAAACTACAGTTCAAATAAGAAGGCAAGCTTTTTAGCTTTCCGTCTTGATTTATGGTTGATGTTTGCTCCATCTTCAAGAATTATTCTGGAGTCATCAGATACTATAAGGTTTGCTCTTCGGTGAAGATTCAAAGTGCTTCCACTTTTTAAAATCATTGTTGATTTATTCCTCAACTCTAACCCTGCTTTTTTATTCAACTGAACCGTGCTGTTTTCAGCAATTGTAAAAGTGGTTGGCAAGGTAAAAAGGGTTTGGTGGTTAAGCGTATCCGGATTTGATACTCTGGTAGGCGTAAACCCTCTATCTATTCGAATGGTTTTGCCTTCGACCAACACTAAACTAGGCTCGTTTTGCTTTATGTTGGGCAGCACAATACTATCAGCACACCATCTTTGGTTTTCGTTAATCGTGGTGTTGTTGTAACCTACCTCAACCGTAATACTTCCATCTTGGTTTTCAGAAAGCACCTTTATTTTAATTCCGTTTAAAACCACTTTACGGTTGTTTGGCTTTCGCGATTTTAACATATCGGTATCCAAACTAACCAAGGTCATCACGCTTGATGAAGGTGGGTTTGTACCCATCGATACTTCATCGTTTGAACCAAGACCAAAAGCATGAGCTGGCGTTCCCATATGTTGCAACTCACTTTGGTAGGTTCCATTTCTTTTCTCCACCCATTTAAAGTCTGTTTCGTCCCTGGTTATTTTACCATCGGGTTCTGATCCTTTCTCTTTACCCATTTTATCGGTTACCGTGTTTTCTACATCGCTAGTTCCGGTTAACGGATTCATAAAATTTCGTTTTTTGTAAAAAGCATTTACAGGCATGTTGTTTACACAATTGGTTTTGGTTTTTTCTGTTTCAGTAAACGCATCATAAAAACCATTGGCGGGCATTACTCGTAGGTAATCACCGTAGCCTTTAAATGTTTTTTGTCCCTTTTTGATGTTTTTATCCACCTGTAAATACATGTATATACCGGGCTTTGCTTTTGGTTTGCATGGCTCATTGGTATATAGAAATTGATCAAAAGGACTCTTGTTGAATGCTTCTGTTTGGTGATTCTCAATCCAAATCCATTGTTCGTATTCAGTGCTGTCTAAATAAGGCAACTTAACTCGAATTGCATCACCAGATGTTACAAAATCGCGCAGAATAAAAGTGATTGGTTTAGCTGCTTTTTCCAATGATAAATCGGCGTTTACTTCTTTAACGGAACTTTGTTCTATTGCCGAAATAGTGAACTCCTTTTCGGGATGAATCCAATTTAACCGGTCTCTATCCCAAGCATTGCAAGTCATAAACATACTGTTGTAATTGCCCATGGTGCTCCATCCGCCTTGAAGCGGAATAAAATAGTTGGTGCCACCGCCGTTGTGCTGACCTCCGCCGCAGTGAAAATTATTACCTCCAAAAACCAAATGACTGTACTCGTGGCGCATAATCTGAAAATCGGTTCCGGCAAATACCGAATGTGAATCTGATTTTTTACCGTTTATTTTTCCAAACGAACCTTGGCTTGCAAACCCAGTGCTTAAACCCACGCCATGAAAATTACGAACTACCATCATAATGTGATCAATACCTCCATCTGGTTCGGCAATTTTTAATTTACCTGCTCTTTCATTGTTTGTCCATAAATCGAAATCATTAAAGCCCAATCCGCTGCCCGATTTTACTCCTTTTTCGGTCATGTAATTCGATACATATTGCATTACGCCATACCTGCTCACTCTGCTGCCTAATTCGGACTCTTTTATTGTAATTGGTTCATGAAAATAATCGCCAAGCACTTTGTATTGCCCAAACGATGATTCATCAAAATACTGCGATATTCTTCCTTTTAAGTTATCGCTGTACTGAGGGTCGAAAACCTGATCTGCATCAGGAGGTAATTCTCCTTTTGGCCAAGCCTCATACTTTTGGAGACTCGGGGTGTTGTCGTAATCAATTTCAACAAAAACCATTAATATTCTGATGGTTCCGCTGGCGGGTAAGTTCCATCCGTTCTTTGATTCTGATTCTTGCCCAAAACTAAATTGTGCTAAAAACACTAAAATTAAGGTTCCAATTAATCGTGCCTTTACCATTCTACAACTATTTTACCTTTCGATTTTCTGCTTTCTAAAAACGCATGAGCCGTTGCGATTTCGTTGGCTTTGTACACCCCACCAACATGCGGAGTAATTACCTCTTGTTCAAACAACGAAACCACATTTTTTAAACAAACCGAAAGTATGTCGGTACGATGATCGGCTATGCGGAGCATATTAACACCTACCAAACTTTGCGATTTCATTAAGAATTTAACCGGTGTAAAAAAGCCATAACCAAACAGTAATTTAAGCAGCGAAATGGCGCCTTTACCTGATCTTGATGCTGCACCAAAGCTTATTATTTTACCTCCAAAGTTTAATGATTTTAATCCTTTTTTAAAGAATGCTCCGCCAATTGGATCAAAGATGACATCAACACGGCGAGTACCTAAAGTTTTCTTTATTTCTTCGTTTAAATCGTTGTTTCCATAAACTACAACATCATCAGCACCAATATTTTTTACATACTCTGTTTTGTTTTCATTACCAATACCGGCAATTACTCTACAGCCTTTTGCTTTAGCAAGTTGAATTAAGCCTGTACCAACTCCGCCTGCAGCTGAAAGTACTAAAACAATGTCTTTTTCGGTTAAATTAATGGCTTCGTAAGCAGCATAGTAGGCGGTAGTGTATTGAGTGCCTAATGCTACTGCAGAGCCGTTGTCAATTCCATCTGGTAATTCTACTACCGCTAAATGACTTGACGCAACATATTCAGCATAACTTCCAAATCTGGTAAAAGCCAAAACCTTTTTCCCTGTTTCAATACTTGTTACCTCCGAACCTACTTCTTCAACGGTTCCAACACATTCGTAACCAAGTATACTTGGCAATGGTGGTGCGTCGCCATACAACCCTTTGCGGGCCAAAACATCAGCATAGTTTAATCCAAAGGCATCTATTTTTATTAAAACCTGATCTGGCTTAATGGTTGGTTTGTCTGTTTCTTTAATTTTAAAGGCTGTTTCAGCGCCTCCGTTTTTGGTTAAGAAAATAGCTTTCATTTTTTATTGTGGATTGACTTCTGTTCTATTTATTGATGATGAGATTCCAAATGTACTATGAAAAATAAATTTTGATGCCTGATGAAAATCTTTGTAACAAGGTGAAAGAGGGTTTGAACACTATGCCAGGGTTTCGACAAGCTCAACCACCTTTGATATTGTTCTTTCCGCTGCACTGCTATCGCAATGACGGGTGCGTCAAAAAGCATGGTCCTTCGACCCTTCGATACATTTCGAAAAAGCGAAACACTAAGGGTTCTTCAGGGTGACCTAGTGTTAACCAACCGGACTAAAGAAAGCTAATTAACAGGAACAAAGATTACTTGCTTCCGATGACTACAACAAACTCGCCTTTTGGTGGTTTGGTGGTGAAGTGTTGTTCGAGTTCAGCAGCTGTGCCTCGTATTGTTTCTTCAAACTTTTTTGATATTTCTCTTGAAACCACAACTGGTGTGTCATCATCAAAATATTCTTTTAGCTCGCCAAGTAATTTCATTAGTCTGTGCGGCGATTCATAAAGCACAATGGTTTTGCCAATGCTTTTTAAGTGCTCTAACTTTTTCATTCGCCCTTTTTTATGAGGCAAAAAACCATCAAACACAAAAGCGTCGCACGGCAAGCCTGAAGTAACCAAAGCAGGCACAAAAGCTGTTGCGCCAGGCAAACATTCTACTCTAATTCCTTTTTCAATACAAGCCCTAACCAACAAATAACCAGGATCTGAAATGGCCGGCGTTCCGGCATCAGAAATCAACACCGTAATTTCGTTGTTTTCAATAGTTTCAACTACTCTACCCACCACTTTGTGTTCGTTGGCGAGATGAAAAGCTTGCAAAGGTTTTTTGATGTCGTAGTGGTTCAACAGCTTGCTTGACACACGGGTGTCTTCAGCCAAAATCAAATCGCACGATTTAAATGTTTCAAGTGCACGCAAGGTAATGTCGCCCAAATTGCCAACAGGCGTTGGAACTATAATTAAATCACCCATAATTAGGCTGAATCTTTATAACGGTAGCGCCTTTCAAGATACTCCAAGAAAGAAAGTACGGTTCGGTCTTCAAAATCCCAAGAGTATACTTTGCCATATTTGTGAGTAATCAGTTTCATTGCCGAATCCATTGACTCAAGATGGTTGAACTCTTCAATGGCTCTTTGGTACTCAATGCCATCGCCTCTAAAAAGTTCGTTGGCAAACAAAAAACGCTCGTTTAATCCAATGGCAGTTTTTAAATTTTTAATTGGTTGCTGTTGTAATCTACTGGCAAGACTATCAGATTTACTGAGGTTAGAAATTTTATCGTTTAACGAAACGTCGTCTTTCAAAACGTTAACTTCTGGCTCTACAGTTGGTTCCTCAATTGGCGTTTCTTCAACTTCTGTAATTGATTCTTCCTCCATTGCCTCAACAGTTATTTCTTCAACAACCTCTTCAACTGGCTCCAGCTCTTGCGGGGGCTCTATTATTGGCTCAACAGCAGCTGGGACATCAACCAATGGCTTAACATCATCTAAAATATGGCTTGCAAATTTCAACAAATGCACTTTTTCTAAAAGATCGCTTGACAATGCCTTCAATTCGTTTTGAAGCTCCACGAAGCTATCTGAGCGGGTAGCTAATTGACCAATCGCCTCGCTTAAACGAATTATTTCAAGCTTGATATCTTTTAAACTTTCCATTAGGGGTTTTGCACTTTGTTAGCGGCAAATTTATGTAGTTTTGCCTAATACCGAACGATGATTTGAATGACAACGTATGTTTTTAGAAAATAAAGTAAATAAACATAAAAGCTCAGGGTGGATTGAGGTCATTTGTGGTTCAATGTTCTCGGGTAAAACCGAAGAACTTATTCGCCGGTTAAAACGCTCTATAATAGCCAAACAAAAGGTAGAAATTTTTAAGCCAAAAATTGATACCCGCTACTCTGAAGATGAAGTTGTTTCGCACGATTCAAATGCAATAAACTCAACACCGGTATCTACTTCAAGCAATATTCTTTTATTGGCAAACGACGTAGAAGTTGTTGGTATTGACGAAGCGCAATTTTTTGATGATAACCTACCCGAAGTTTGCAATCAGTTGGCAAATAGTGGAATTCGTGTAATCGTTGCTGGGCTTGATATGGATTTTAAAGGACGGCCTTTTGGGCCAATGCCTCAGTTGTTAGCTATTGCCGAATACGTAACCAAGGTGCACGCCATTTGCGTAAATACAGGTAAACTTGCACATTATTCGCATCGATTAAATGCAGATCAAGGAGTGGTTAAGTTGGGCGAAAAAGAATCGTACGTTCCGTTGTCAAGAGATGCTTATTTAGAAGCCATAAATCAAGAAGAAGAGGAGATTAAAAAACAGAGCTAAGGCTACATGAAAAACATTCGGTTTCTCTCTCCTAAAACACATAAAACTTTATTTAAAATAAACCTATCCGCTTTTAAGCACAACTTAAACTATTACAAAAGTTTGCTTAAACCCAAAACCAAACTTATTGTGATGGTAAAAGCTTTTGCATATGGCTTGGGTTTATCAAAAATGTCGGAAGTTTTAAATGAGGAAAAAGTAGACTACTTAGCGGTAGCTTACACAGATGAAGCCGTTGAGTTGCGCCGTGCAGGATATGAAGGTAAGCTGATGGTTTTTAATCCTGAACCACACTGTTTCGACAACATTATTCGGTATCAAATCGAACCTGAAGTTTATAGTTTGTCGCTTCTGAAAGATTACCTAGAAGTACTTCAAAGCAATGGTGCTTATCAACTTTTGGGCGAATTACCAATTCATATCAAGATTGATACTGGAATGCATCGATTGGGAATGATGGAAGAGGATTTAAATGAAGCTTCAAAACTTATTAAAGAAAACAACCAGCTTAAAGTTGAGTCTGTTTTCACTCATTTGGCTGCAGCCGATGACGAAAGCATGGATAACTTTACGCTATCCCAAATTGAAAAGTTTGAATTGTTGTACCAAAAGCTGGTTGTAGGTTTTGTGCACCAACCTATGAAGCATGTATTAAACTCATCGGGTATTGAGCGTTTTGGTGATTACCAGATGGATATGGTAAGGTTAGGAATTGGTTTGTACGGTTTTTCACCAAACCAAATAACCGAAGGAAAACTCCAAATGGTATGTTCGTTGTTTAGCCACATTGCGCAAATTAAAAAAGTTAAAAAGGGGGAAGCCATCGGTTACAACCGATCTAAAATTGCCGAAAACGATATGGAAATAGCCATCGTGTTTTTAGGTTATGCCGACGGCCTTTCTCGCAGTTTAAGTAACAAAGGGGGGCTTTATTTAAATGGAGGCATGGCGCCAATTGTTGGCAATATAAGCATGGATATTACCGTGTTAGACATCTCCAATATTACCTGTAAGGTTGGAGATGCAGTTGAAGTTTTTGGAGAACATTTTACGCTAGCCCAATTTTCTGAAATGGCAGGAACTATTCCTTACGAAGTGCTTACCGATATTTCATCGAGAGTAAGACGAATCTACAGTTAAAATCAACGATCAACTCACTTTGGTTTTTTGTTAAACTTGTAAACCACCGCTAAACTGGTGGTTGTTGAGCAAAATGCGATTAGTAAAAGCAGTGCTCCGAGTACTATTGTTTTTTTCATTTTTCGTGGGTTTTTGGTTTCGCGTATTTTAGCAATTGCGTCCACAAAGCAGTGTTTAAATCATAAGTAAACTCTGCGGTTTTCAAGTGTTTGATTGCGTTTATTTGTAAAAAATTAAAATTGAGACTTATTAAATGTTTTGCCGGTTTAATGCTCTGCCTAGCTTGCCTGGTTAGTTGTAACGAAAAGCCATCAGGTGTCTTGTCTGTAACTTCAGAAGAAGGAATCGACTCAACTGTACAAATAATTAAATTGTACAACCTTCCGGTTGATTCATTTGATATCCACAAGGGCGTAATAAAGCCAAATCAGTTTTTAGCAGATATCCTTTTAAGTTACCATGTACCTTATAATGAAATTGACAGGTTGGTAAAAAAAGCCTCTGATATTTTTGATGTTCGTTACATTGTATCGGGTAAAAGCTATGCTGTATTTTGCAACAAAGACTCGCTAGGTAAAGCCTTGTGTTTTGTTTATGAGCCAAATGCAACTGAGTTTATAGTATTCGATATGCGGGATACTATCAATGTATTTAGAGGCACGAAACCAGTTGAAATTAGGGAGAAGGTTAGCTACGGAACAATTAATTCGTCATTGTACCAAACACTAGCTGATATTGGTTCATCGCCAGCATTAGCGATGGAAATGGCGAACATATACGCCTGGACAATTGATTTTTACCGAATTCAAAAAGGTGATAAATTTAAAGTTGTTTACACTGAGAAATTTGTTGACGGTAAAAGAATTGGTATTGATGAAATTAAATCGGCTGTGTTTACTCACTTTAAAGACGACTATTATGCATTTGCTTTTGAGCAAGATGGGTTTGTAGATTATTTTGATGATCAAGCCAACAGCTTAAGGAAAGCCTTTTTAAAGTCTCCTTTAAAGTTTGGAAGAATGAGCTCGGCCTACACCAGCAGCAGATACCATCCGGTTCAAAAAAGGTGGAAAGCGCATAAAGGAACTGATTATGCAGCGCCCCACGGAACGCCAATTATGTCAACCAGCGACGGTGTTGTAATTGAGGCTCGATACAAAAAATATAACGGTAATTATGTAAAAGTTAGACACAACTCTACCTATACAACGCAGTACTTACACATGAGTAAAATAGGAAAAGGTATAAAGTCAGGTGCAAAAGTAAGGCAAGGGCAAACCATTGGTTATGTTGGTGCTACAGGGCTTGCGACCGGACCTCATGTTTGTTACCGATTTTGGAAACACGGTGCTCAAATTGATCACAGAAGAGAAAAGTTTCCGCCAAGTAAGCCCGTTCTTAAAAAGAACCAACCGGCCTTTTATGAGTTTATTAAGCCTATTCAGACTAAGCTAGATTCTTTAGAATCGGGAAATGTAGTAAGCT